>BNJU01000282.1_pt1 | contig 118297 bp, 116 predicted proteins | sample 8539281 | NCBI WGS metagenome assembly BNJU01 (sample SAMD00202456, study PRJDB9452) | human saliva metagenome | isolation source: human saliva | place: Japan
GGACATGGATTCTAAAAAATTTCTTTGGTATAATAGAAAGGAGAAATATGCAAGAAAAAGATATTACTCAAAAGATGCTTGAACACTACAATGACGTATTTGCAGATATTGTAAATGTGCTGCTGTTTAACGGTGAGCGCATTGTTAAGGAGAACTCTTTAATCGATACGCCTACAGTCAGCTCACTTAAGATGGACGGACATACACATCATCAGAACAGAGATGTATCAAAGTATTGGCAACACAATAAGATAAATATTGCCATGCTGGGCTTTGAAAACCAAACATCTCCCAACAAGCTGATGCCTTTTAGAGTTATCAGTTATGACGGTGCCGAATACGGCAGACAAGCCAACAAAAAGCATGCTGATGAAGATAATTATCCTGTAATCACATTGGTACTGTACTTTGGCTACTCACAAAGATGGAACTATCCCAAAAATATCTTAGGGCTGTTAAACGTAGACGACCGTTTAAAGCCGTTTGTCAGCGACTACAATATCAATGTCTTTGAAATCGCCTTCCTTGATGAGGAAAAGCGAAAGCTGTTAAAAAGTGACTTTAGGGTATTGGTCGACTATCTTTATCAAGTGAGGACCAACCACAACTATAACCCTGAAAAATACTTTGTACAGCATATGCAGGAGGTTTTAGACTTAATGTCTGCAATGACCGGTGACACGATTTTTGAAAAATCAATTGAAAATACTAAGATAAAGGAGGCTCATTATATGTGCGATGTTATTCATGCTATGATAGACGAAGGTGTTGAAAGAGGTAGAAAAGAAGGCAGAGAAGAAGGTATACAAAAAGGCAAGCTGGAAGGGGCCAATATCATAATCCGTCTATATGAAATCTTGCTTAATGAAGGCAGTATGGACAAACTTAAAAGGGCTACCAAAGATGAATCTTACAGGTACGAGCTCTTAAAAGAGTATGACTTATTAAAAGACTTCAGCTGACATACCGGTTAAAATATTTTAACTCGCATGTACAATCAACTACTTTAAAGTTCTACTCAGGTAAGGACAAACCACAACTATAACCCTGAAAAATACTTTGTACAGCATATGCAGGAGGTTTTAGACTTGATGACTGCTATGACAGGTGACGAGGTTTTTGAAAAATCAATTGAAAATACTAAAATAAAGGAGGCTCATTATATGTGCGATGTTATTCATGCTATGATAGACGAAGGTGTTGAAAGAGGGATTCAAGAAGGCCTTCAAATGGGAATACAAAAAGGAAAGCTGGAGGGGATCCAAGAAGGGATCCAAAAGGGCAAGCTGGAAGGTATTCAAGAAGGTATCCAAAAAGGCAAGCTGGAAGGGGCCAATATCATAATCCGTCTATATGAAATCTTACTTAATGAAGGCAGTATGGACAAGCTTAAAAGAGCTACCAAGGATGAAGCTTACAGATACGAGCTTTTAAAAGAATACCATCTCATATAACCCGGTACTTCATATTTTTATTTGAGTCTATTTTATATATCGGCGTGTAAATATCATAGATTATCTTTCACATGCCGGTTTCCGTAATTCTTTCCGTATCTTATAACAATCCTAAAGCAGCTTAATGTTATCCAATAATTGTGTATTACCTACATATTTTATCAATTATTTTTTTATACACGATGTCAATTGTTTATGATGTTAAACTTTGCTACAATCAAAGTACTTGTTCTTATATGTTCGTGATTTTTATTCTATATACTTTCTGTTTGTATATCCTAAATTTCACAGGGACATGGATTCTAAAAAATTTCTTTGTTATAATAGAAAGGAGAAATATGCAAGAAAAAGATATTACTCAAAAAGATGCTTGAACACTACAATGACGTATTTGCAGACATTGTAAATGTATTGCTGTTTAACGGTAAGCGCATTGTTAAGGAAAACTCTTTAATTGACACGCCTACAGTCAGCTCACTTAAGATGGACAGGCGTATACACCATCAGAACAGAGATGTATCAAAGTATTGGCAACACAATAAGATAAATATTGCCATGCTGGGCTTTGAAAACCAAACATCTCCCAACAAGCTGATGCCTTTTAGAGTTATAAGCTATGACGGTGCCGAATATGGCAGGCAAGCCAACAAAAAGCATGCTGATGAAGATAATTATCCTGTAATCACATTGGTACTGTACTTTGGCTACTCACAAAGATGGAACTATCCCAAAAATATCCTGGGGCTGTTAAATGTAGACGACCGTTTAAAGCCGTTTGTCAGCGACTACAATATCAATGTCTTTGAAATCGCCTTCCTTGATGAAGAAAAGCGAAAGCTGTTCAAAAGTGACTTTAGGGTACTTGTCGACTATCTTTATCAAGTGAGGACAAACCACAACTATAACCCTGAAAAATACTTTGTACAGCATATGCAGGAGGTTTTAGACTTAATGTCTGCTATGACAGGTGACGAGGTTTTTGAAAAATCAATTGAAAATACTAAGATAAAGGAGGCTCATTATATGTGCGATGTTATTCATGCTATGATAGACGAAGGTGTTGAAAGAGGTATTCAAGAAGGACTTCAAAGGGGAATACAAGAAGGTATACAAAAAGGTAAGCTTGAGGGGATCCAAGAAGGTATACAAAAGGGCAAGCTGGAAGGGGCCAATATCATAATCCGTCTATATGAAATCTTGCTTAATGAAGGCAGTATGGACAAACTTAAAAGAGCTACCAAGGATGAAGCCTACAGATACGAGCTCTTAAAAGAGTATGACTTATTAAAAGATTTCAGCTGATATACCGTTTAAAACTTTTTAACTTATATTTACAATCAATTACTTTAAAGTTCTACAATACTTAATGCAAAGGAGCATCTCTATATGTTCGAATATAATACAAATGATGATTTTTGAAACAAGCAGAAAATACGGATTTAGTAGTCGCATTATAAAAAGATGAAAAGATATATAAACATATTGTAAACAAGCTCTACGAAATATTACTTGCTGAATGCAACTTTGATAAATTAAAAAAAGCTGTTGGAGATGAAGAGTACAGAGACATATTATTAAAAGAGTACCATCTCATATAATTTAACATAATATAAAAGCTTATATTGTTTTTAACAATTTTACTTACTGCCAAGATTTCAAAGTCTCGGCAGTAAGTATTAGATTCAAAATTTTATTTTGCTGCAATCAATTTATAACATTTAAAAAGAGCGTACCTAAAGTAAAATACTTAAGATACACTCTTCTCTATTATCTTTCGCAAACCTCTTTTGCAAACGGAATACTTGGTGATGCTCCTTTTCTGCTTACTGTAATACTTGCAGCCTTTGCAGCTTGTTTGAGTGCTCCTGCAACATCTATACCTGCAACCAGTCCTGCTATAAAATAGCCTGTGAAGGTATCACCTGCTGCCGTAGTGTCAACTACATCAGTCTTGTATATTTCCTGTCTTATCTTCTGAGTCTTGTCCACATATACAGAGCCCTTCTCTCCCAAAGTCAACACTATCTTCATTCCCGGGAATCTTTTTGTCAACTTCTCTATCAGCTCATCTTCACCGGTGTCTGAGGCTCCAAGTATATCCGCAGCCTCTATCTCATTGAGTATAAGGTATTCCACCTTTTCCAAATCACATTCAAATATCTTTTCATTTATAGGTGAGGGGTTTAATACAATGCTCATTCCCCTTTTATATCCCTCATCTATAATAAATGAAAGATTACTCACCTCATTTTGAAGTAAAAGTATATCTCCTTTATCAAAATCCTTTAATACCTCTTTGATAAAGTCAATGCCTATATTTTGATTTGCTCCACCATATAAAAGTATGCAATTATTACCTGCTCTGTTTTTTTGTATAATGGCATGTCCCGATGACATATCATATCGCTTTATATAAGATATATCGGCTCCCACATTAGAAAGTGCCTCCAAAAGCATAGCTCCGTCTGCACTTCCCACCGCTCCTGCATGGTATACTTTAACACCTGCCTTTGCCAATGCCACAGACTGGTTAAGACCTTTTCCGCCACAAAACACATTCATGTCTGCCGAGGATATGGTCTCTCCCTCTCTAACAAAATGGTCTACATCATATACATAATCCAGATTTAGTGAACCGAAATTAAGTACCTTCATTATCAACTCTTACTTTCTAAAAATAGACATACCCCTTTTACCATCAAGTATCCCGCTACAGCTCCCTGATCTGCAATGCCGAAGTCTCTTTGATTATCCGTAACAATAAAACTTAGAATCATCTACTACAAAATCCTGTGGGAAGTTATCGTATTCCATAGTATCATAGTTGAAAACACCCACCTTGAAAGGCTTCTCGCCATGGTATTTTGCCACTCTTTCATAACCTGTCAAAGCCACCTCCTCATACTCAATATATCGAATTTCCAGCTTTGCAAAGCTGTTACCTACAGGTACATATATGTTTATCTCATTCTCTGTAAGATATTCCACTGTAATATTCGAGAAATTCATTAAGCAGTCATAAAACGTATCTAAAATAAATATATCATTCAGATTCGGCTCAAAATCACCGCTTTCCATATCATACTCTGTAAACGACATCAAATCAAAAATTGTATTTATGCTTATATCAAAGCTTACAACATATCTTTCATTCTCGTCACCGGGTTTCATCCCCCATATAGCAAGAGTGATGCCGTCCAATGCCTCCAACTCTCTTACCTTTTTTTCAACCTCAATCTTACCCATAATGAAATCTCCTTCAAATTGGTTATAGTACAAATAAAATCTTTTTACGCATCAAAAAAATACTTATATATATTATAAATTTTTTTACCAATATTTTCAAGATGTATACAAAAAAGGCCCCCGCACCTAAGTGCGGGAGCCCCACATTATGCTTTACTTAGATTATCTCCAAGCTCCGCTTTCATTTACATGATATCCATCAGGTGTAGTTTCATTTTGATACATTGAACCAAGTGGTCTTGAGTTCACGTCTCCGAAATTCCATCTGCCTGTAGCGTTATCATAGAACCATGTCTGTGCCGGTGCTGTAGGATTTAAGAAGTAATACTCTCCTCCTATCTTGCTCCAGTTTGTATGCATAGCTCCGTTGTTTGCATCAAGATAGTACCATCTGCCGTCCTGGCCGTCATGATGCCATCCCTTTACCATCTCACCAAAGAATCCGTTATGATTCATTGACAGATAATACCATGTATTTCCGTCTAAGAACCAGCCTGAGTTCATGATGTTGTCATCACCGAAGTGATACCACTCAGACTTTGTCTGACCTTCGTAGGTATAGCTTAGATAAGCCCAGCCCTTTACTCTTCCGCCTGCTGTGAGGTTGAATACCCACTTGCTGCTGTCAGGGTTTGCTGTAGCCTCTGCAGGATTTAATAACTCCCAGTTACCGTCCTGACCTACTCTAAGTCCTGCTGTCTGTCCGGCTGCCGCTCTTCTTCCGGCACTTCCAGAACCGCCGCCTGAACCGCCACGGCCGCCACGACCGCCGCCATTATTATTTGGTGTAGGCCTTGTTCCGATTCCCATACGGTTTAAGATAGCATTGAGTTCATTTAATACCTTCAATAATTCAGGCGAGAACGCCTTATTTGGAGCAGCCCTATTTAAAATCGCTCTTGCCTCTGCAGCCTTAGCCTGTGCTTCGGCTACATCACTTGCTTTATATTTGGAGGCATTAATATTATCAACCTTGCCCAAACTGTCATTAAGCCCGTCTACAAGTTTAGCTCTATATTCAGCATCATTTGTATAATAAAGATAAATAGTCTTATCTTCATTAATTAGCATATTCTTATTTATACTTTCCTTCTTGTCCATTCTGGAACTAAGTCCATCATAAGTCCAAGTAAGTCCCGTATTGCCGTCTTCAAATGTATCACCTCTACTTGGAAGGTCTGAAACATAATCCGATTCATAATCTGACAATCTACTTCCCGGTGCTACAACAATAGTCTTTAAAGTACTCATATCAGGTATACTTACAAATTTTACTGTTGTTCCTGTACTTGTATATCCGAATATATATGTGTGACCTGTTTCAAAGTTATCACTGAATTCTCCCATATATCCGCTTCCGCCTGCAGGAGTCTCATATACTCCGGGTACACTTGTCACAGCATTTGAATCTGTAGCGAGTTTATACAAGCTATAATTTCTTGTAGATGACAATGCTCCTGTATGTATACTTGTTTCAAGACTTATTGGTGCATCTGCTCCGGTATAGGTATTCCAGGTATTTCCACCATCATTTGAGCTCTCTACAAATACCTTAAACTCAAACTCTCCCTTATAAAGATCGGTGTTCTCATCTTGCACAAGTCTTTCATGCGCTCCTGTCACCTTTCTTTGGTCGATATGTATTCTATAAAGTCCCGGAGTTGTTATGCCGGTAGAACCAACCGGATATGTTACTCCAATAGTATTCGGATCAAAAGTATTTCTATTTGGATAATAGTCAGGTGCAAAGTTTATTCCTGTATCATAAAGAACTTGAAGCTTTACAGGTCCTCTTGGCATACCAAAAGATATAGTTTGGTTGTTCTCAACATTGTTATTATGCCCTGTGTTTCCTGATATTACTCTCCACTCCTTAAATAATGCACCATTGTGGTCTATAGGCTCCCGCTTCTATACTTACCGCCTGGCCAAATCTTACAGACTGTAAATCAGCAAAAGTCTTATTAGCTCCTCCTATACTTATCTGTGTAGTAGTTCCAGGTAAATCAGCATCATTTACTATTACATTTACAGGGAATACTGTTGCTGTTATACCAAGATTTCCTGTATTTACATTCTCTGTTATTACTCCATCAGCTATTCTTGCTGCCGGTGTGTCGTTACTTCCAAGCGGCCTTGGCACTATAGTATAAACTGTATCAGGATTAAGATTTCCAAATGTAACCTTTCTTTGAGCATTCGGCGATGTAAAATCATATACTATATTTCCACTAGGATCAAGCAATGCGTACTGTGTATTTGCATCAGCAGGATCTATAACTATCTGTGCCATACCCGCATTATTAGGATCCTCAGATGCTGTTGCATTCAGAACTGTAGGTATTGTAACAACTGTAGAAGGTGCACTTATGCCTGTCATAGGAATCTGATTTCCTACAGTAACAGATGTTGTAGGATCTGCTGTATATACTTTATAGCTTTCTCCCGGATGAATCATTGAACCTGATATCTTTCCTCTATTTGTATTTGATAAAAGCTGTGCTCCTGTTAATACAGCAACCACATTTCCATCCTTATCTGCAACTACATAGTTATATCCAACGCTCATTGCAGTCGGTGATATAGCATCTACTGCTATAACCGGAGCTCCTGTAGTACTATCTAAGCTTGGAGTTACTTCAGGCACATAGAGTGCAGTTGCCAAAGGATTTCTACCATAGGCTGTAAATGTATATCCGTCAGGATAATCCGCTAAGTTTATTGTAGTGAAATCAACCTCTGCAAAGTTCTCATCATACCATTTAAGTACATATCCACTTTCCACTGTCAATTTACCCGGTTGACTCATCTATCCACTCATTCAAATCTGATGAAGGAATATTTGTCCTTGCAGTATTATGTGTATAATCATAAGTTAAAACCTTAGCATTATTACCATTACCGAATGTTATGTGGTTATCACCGGAAACAAGTTTAAATTTTTTCCATCTTGTCGGATCAAGCTCAAATACCGCATTAACTGTTACTGTTCCTATACCTTGGTTTTGCTCCAAACTGTTTGCAGGGAGACTTCTTGGTGTTATAGCCGGATCATCATCTGCAAAGCTGTTTACAGAGAGCCAGTTGCCGTCAGTCATTTTCCAACCTCTGAATCTATATCCCTGATCAGGAACCGGCGTAGGTAAATCACTGTCTGTAATATTTACATGATATGTTCCTGCTGTGATATTTTTCACTCTAGGCAAAGAATGAGTATCTTCTATAGGCTGACCTGCTAATCCTGCCGCCACAAATGTCGCATCATTTGGATAAGTACCGCCTGCATACTCATGCTCAGGAACTGTAAGTCCTATATTATTAGTATATGCAGGAACTATCAACTTACCGCCTATACCTGATAAAGGATTAATAGTTGCTATCGAACCAAGATCTCTATTATATGTAATCGTTACAGAAATATTTTTACCTACTCCCGCTGCTGAATTTACTCTAAGTACACGATTTGCAGCTGTCCAAGCTTGTGCTCCACCGGGATTCAATGCAGTTGCAATATCTCCTAAAACAGGCGTAAATGTAGTATCCCAAGCAGTAGTTGACTCCGGCTCAACTCCCGGTATTCCTGCCGGTGAAGTATCATATGATATATATGTATCCAGCTTTGGAAGCGGTATATCATAATTTGCCGCTGTCGTACTATTTACTCTTATAAATAAATTTCCTGTTGAAGCATTCTTATATACTGTACCTATAGTAGGTAATGCAGGACTTGCCGGAAGTGTAGCTACACTACCAAGTGCATCAACAACTTTATCATTGATATCATTTCCTTCTTCATCTACATAACTTATTGTGATTCCTCTGTAGTAGTTAGGATTCTTAATGTAATTATACTTTATAGTCACATTTTGATTTAACATCTGACCCTGAGGCTTATATCCGTCTGCCAAACCTGCTACATTTATAGGTGTAAAGTTTGACGGATTAGTGTCAAATGCAAACGGTATCATAATATCCATAACGTTTCCAGATGCATCCAAAAACTTTCCATAATTAGCCGCGCCTGCAAGATCTGTTGACTTAGTATATGTATACTCTATATCTACAGGATTTGCAGGATCCAAAATGTACTCCACATCTGAACCCGGATTTAAATCTATATTTCCTGCACCGTCAAGCTTATATGTACCATTTTTTGCCTTTGTAGCACTATCATTATTTACAACCTGAGTTGCATAATAGCTCTTACTTCCCGGTCTGGTAATACTTCTTGGGCTACCGCTTCTTTTTAGCTCTCCTGCATGTACAGTTACACCCTCACCGATAGTTACTCCAACTGCCGGATGCTCTTCATAATTATAGTAATTATCCACTACCGTAAGTTTAAACTTTTTATCTGTATCAGGTTTATACTTAAATGTAATAAAAGTATCTTTATTTATAGTTTCTCCGGAAATTCTTCCATCAGTTACACTAAACCCGGGATTACCTGTCCACAGTGTATTTGTACCGCTCTTATATAGCTTTACCTCATTTCCTGCAACTTTATATCCAATTATCGGTTTAGCATTTGCCTGGAAGCCTGTAAGTACCTCTTTTCCACCTGTTGTGGTATCTATATGCTCTGTAGCCGGATTTATAACCGAAGTATGAGCAGCATTCATTGTCGATACAGTTAAATCATACTTACTTCCGGGAAGATAATAATCATTTCCATGACCGTCATCTGCACCCTTGTATCCGACTACATAGTCGAACTTACTACCATCAGAAGCCAATTCTGCATAGTATACTGCACCTTGACTTGTAAGTGACGGTATCTCTATTTGACTACTTCTTGGAAATCCGGTCGGTGTTCCTTTTAACGGTGCCTGATTATAACCTGCTATTTATATCCTTCAAGATCAAAATCATTTATCCAGCTTTTGCCATCAAATGTAGCTGCATCAGAAAATGTTCCTCCCGGAAAAAATGGCAATGTCTGATCTGTTATACTTTCTCCCGGATTACCATTTACAGCAATATTATTTACCCAACCTGCTATTGAAGGATTTAGTGTTGTAAAATCGAATCCCAAATATCCGTCTCTGGGTGTGACATCTCCGATATTTGCTGCAATTCCCTTATACGTTGCTTTAGTAGCAGCTGTATTTAAATTATGATTTACATAATTATAGCTTATCGCCGCATATGCCGGCATTGCCGGTGCGAGCATGGCAAGAGCCATACTCGCAGACAATGCAGCAGAAATCTTTGCTTTTATTGTCTTTCTTCTCATTTTTTCTCCTATGTCACTTAGTTCCAAGCACCATTGGCATCTACCGTGTAGCCGTCAGGAGTCTTCTCACCGGCATACATAGAACCATATGGTCTTACACTATTGTTCAAGTAGTTCCACTTGAATGCGGCGGCATCCCACTCATAGGTCTTCTGTGGAGTATTGGTGTTGAAGTAATACCACTCACCACCGATATTTTGCCATCCTGTAAGCATCTCACCGTTTTGGTTAAGGTAATACCATCTACCGTCCTGCTTATCAAGATGCCATCCTGTTACAAGGATACCTGTATTGTCATTCATGTAATACCACTTGTTTGTCTTAGGATCCTTTACCCAGCCTGTTACCATCTGACCGAGATCAGGACCTTCGTTAGTATTCATATAATACCAGTTACCGTTCTTTGAGTCATATACCCAACCTGTTGCCATTGTTGAGCGACCGTCAAAGTAATACCAGCGAGATACTTTCTTTCCTGTGCTGTCATTGAAAGTAATCATACCCCACATATCGTTGATAGGTGTTCCTCCGTTAAGTACGAATGACCATCCCTTTGTTACAGGGTTTATTTCCCAATTACCGTCTACTCCAAGTACGAAAGCTCTTGTATTACTGTTCTCATTGATAGCTGTATTCTGCTGTGACTTCTCTCCAGGAGTCAGAAGCTTACTTCCTCTACCGCTTGATGAGTTACCACCGCCGCTTGCACCGCCGGTTCTTCTGTTTCTGTCTCCGGCTCTGTCGGCTGCTATCTTTGAATACTTGTCAATAATTCTTCTAAGTGCATCAATAGCTTGCTGAAGCTCTGCCCAGTTTGCCTGTCTGAGATATGTAGTACCGTCAGGAGCTACAAGATCTCTTGCCTGTCTGAGAGTCTCAAGTGCATGTGCAATTGCCTCATTGATCTCGGCAACCTCACCTACCTTAAGATACGGATCTCCTGTAAGATCTTTAGCTACATCTATAGTATCTCCAAGATCCACTCTTGCCTTTGCAACTTCTTTTCTGTTGTCTGAATAGTATGCATAAACAATTGTTCTCTTTGTTACAGGACTTGTTGTGTCGTATACGGAAAGCTTATCTTCCTTCTTTGACCAGTTCTTGTAGTCATACTGTACACCGTAGATATCTTCAAACGGTGTTACAAGTGCATTTGCCACATCATTTTGTGCATATGCAGTGACTGCCGCATAGTCGCTTGAATAATAGCTGTCTTCTACATTCTCTTTTCTTCTTACCTTGAACTTCTTGTAGAAGTTTCTGCTTGTATCATTCAAGTGTAAGTTGTCAAGTACAGGCTTATTGTCAATGAATGTAACCTTGAATGTCTTTGAGTAAACAAGTACATATGAATGCTGCAAGTTACCTGTGAACTTAAGAAGTCCGGCATTGTTTGCTACATCTGTTGTAATTGTTATATCTATAGGATTGATATTACCTAAGCTGTCAGGTGTCACATCAAATAACTGATAGTCAAGCTGATCAACATCTTCTGCAGGAAGCTGTGCTATAACATCTACTGTCGCATTTGATGCTGTTGCAAGTATTCCGTTATTTACAAGTCTGCCGTTTACATATCTTTCAAGCTGGATATCAAGTCCGTATGCAGCTGTATGTGCATCAGGATGGTCGATACCTGAAATTGAAACAGGTTTTACAGCAGTCTTCTCATTTGTCTTTGCGTCTCTCTTGTTGAATACAACCTTATATTCTATATTGGCACCGTTTACACTGTTAAGTGTTCTGTCAAGCGGTGTTGTAAGTGTATTTGCAAGTCCCGGAATCTGGTTTGGATCAAGTCCGAACTCACCGGCACTACCGCCTCTTATTGTCTCTGTAAGATCCGCATCATCACCTGCTATCTTTGTAGGTTCATATACAGCCTTAAGTACAATATTTGAATTTGAAAGAGTGAATGTGTAGTCAGCCTGTGTAACATTACCGCTAACTCCTACAGCTCTTCCTGCAAGTACCTGCCAATATAGGAAGTTCTTGCCGTTTGCATTAACAGGGTCTGCATGAATGGTTACTGTCTCTCCTGCCTTTGCCTGATCATATGTATCGTTTCCGACACTTGTTGTTCCTACAGATACTACGCTACCGTCCTTAGTCTCTACAACGTACTTAGGAGCATCAGCCATATCTCCAGGGTTTGCTATTATCTGATTACCGTCAGGAAGCTTAGTCAGCGGGTTCGGAATAGAGCTGTCGCCCTTCTTTCTTGCCACTACCGTATAAGTTTCATTAGGGTTTAAGTTGTTGAAAGTAACTGTTGAAGGATTATTTCCTACAGGAGTCATCCATCCGTTGTCACTTCCCGGGTATGGAACGACATTTCCGTTCTCGTCTATAAGTGCATAGTCCGCATCAGGATCTGCCGGGTTGATAACGATCTGTGCCATACCGTCATTGTCAGGATCGTATCCGATATTGTAGTTGCTGTCTACTGTAGGTACATATACATCCTGCGGTGTAGATACCGATGTACCTGTTATAGAAGAAATAGGCTGACCTACAGTTGCCACTGTATCAGGTGTTCCTTCCTGTACATTGTAATGAGCACCAGGGATAAGGTTTGGAACTACTGTTCTGTTACCTACTGAATCTCCGGGAACTACCGCTACTATGTTGCCGTTAGGATCGCTGATAACATATACGTTACCAGGTGTTGTACCGTCTATTACTATCTCACCGCTACCGTCGTTTCCGATACGTCCTGTCGGTGTGATATTACCTGTATTTGTACCCCAAGTATTAGGGTCCTGACTGAATATTGCAGTATATGTTGCATGGTTTGTCAGTGTGCTTGTCGCCTGCATAGGTGTTCCGTTAGGATCCTTCCAACCGTTGAATATATAGTTGGCTACAGGTGTAGCTGTAGGTAGCTGTAAAGCTATCTGATTCCATGTGTAATCATATGGAACATGAAGTGTTGCCGGGAGCTGAAATTGAACCGTTGCTTCCGGCTGCGAAGTTGATATCGAACCACTGACTTGGGTCCTCTACGAACTTAGCGTAAATTATTATTGGTGCAGTATCTGTATTCCAGAAAGTTGATCCGGTTACAGGTATGGTTGCCGCCGCATCCATATACCAGCCTTCAAACATATAATATCTGTTCGCACTTGTAGTCGGCACATAATTCTCGGCCTGAAGTCTGTTGAAATTATAAGCTGCCGCACCTCCTGCAGTACTTCCGTCACTTACTAAAACCTTGGTAGGTGCACCTGTTGCAATCGGATTTACACTACCATGATTGAAGTTAGGATCTGTAGTAACCCTAAACTCTACATCTCTCCACTTTGAAAGATCAAGTCCAAGTCTATAATCTGCTCTTATACCATTTACACCGCTTAAAGCAAGAGGCATATTTCCTGTTATATCTCCGTTTGTAGGGTTAAAGCTCTCTCCATATCCTGTAGGAGTAAAGTCAACTCTTGATACTGCCGGATCCCAAGTATATCCATAAAGCTTATCAGTATAATTTATAGATAAATTATATGTAGTTCCGGGTGTTACCTGTGTAATACCGCTATCAAGCACCTTATCTCTATACGCATCTAAGTATCTCCTTACAAGATTTGAACTTGAATCTGATGTATAGACATATTTTATCTTCACATCCTGATTTGGCATATATGCCGCAAATACTCCCGGATTTGGGGATGTTGAAAGTGGGTTATCGGAAACAATTAAGTTTCCTGCAGCACCGTCAAGTCCTACAAGTCTTGGATTATCTCCGGCCGCAATATGTGAATTCCATCCTGTAGTATGATCTATTTCATAGTGATCAAATTTATATCCTGAAATATTCTCAGCCTGTGCATTTATCGGCTGTTCAGCTCTCTTTACTATAGTATGTACAGCTCTCAGTGTGTTTCCACCGCCATCAACATGCTCAACAGTATATCTGAATGTTTTGGTACTGTCTACCATGTATTTGTATACCACATTTACATTTTTTGCCGGCATACTGTCAATAGTGTATCTAAGTGGATGGGCGTCTGTAAGAGATGCTCTCGTTCCAATATTTGCCGGAGTATTGCTTACAGACTTTTCCTTATATCCCGGTATTGTAACTCCGGTTTTTGTCAAAGGATCTTTATATATAGATTCTTCTATAAGTTTTGTATCATGTTCTGTTCCAAAATTTAGTTCCAAAGATACATTATCATTCTTATGTTTTGTGTCTATATTCCATGGTGTACCGTCACCTACCCATTTTGCTACAAGATTGTATACCGGATTCAGGGTATTCATCGCGTCATAATATCCTGTAAGTGCTGTTGCTCCTGTAAAAGGATCGCCGTCATTAGCACTAACTACTCCTGTAACAGGATCAGTAGTAGGCTTATCATACTTACCGTTTCCGTCAGTATCTGTGAATACATACCATCCACCAAAAGTATATCCTGTCTTTGTAGGTGTAGGTAAACCTCCCAATATAGAATGATGTACTCCTGAATCATAGGTGGTCTCCGTCCTGTCTCCCGGATTTGGAGCACCTCCCGCCGCATCAAAGTGATATGTTACTTCATTTTTCCTATATTTGATAACTATATCTACATCTTGCTCAGGTGTCTTTCCTTCAATTTTTCCATGTGTATTGGTAAAATTATTATCTCCTGTAGCTACTGTAGGTATTCCGGTAACTTCTGCTACTGCATAGCTCGGATATGTAGGTACATTTATTTTAACCGGAATTCCGGCAACACCTCTCCAGCTATAATGTGTTGCAACATTCTCGCCACTGCCACTACCTGTTTCTGCAGGAGAAGCTGCCGGATTGTGTTGATACACTGTTGATCCACCGATTTGAGTCAATGTATTATCAAGTGTAATCTTATTTGTAGTTGCACTTACACTGCCATGATTTGCAGAAAGCGGCATACCGTCTTCATTAACGTAAGTTACTGTATAATTATATCTTACTGTGTGGAGATATATACCAAGCGAATTTTCATGATCCGGTGCAGCTGTCAAGTCATCTCCGGTCATATTGTCTACCGCCATATAGGTAGGAGTTCCAACCGCATTGCTGGTACCTGCCGCATCAGCCTTGAAATTACCTGCTGAATATGGAAGTATAGTGGTACCTGATGCTCTATCTTCATAATCAACTATTGCTCTACCTGAGGTATCTCCCTTCGGCAATTCTTTGACAGAAACGCCTACAGTTCCGGTAAATTTCTTTCCACTCGGTACTAAAAGTTCTGAAACTCCTAATGCCACATTTCCATTTGCCTCAGTTGTAGTACTTACTCCGTCGGTAACTGTTGTAGTCTTTATTTTATTATTTTGAATATCTACATTACCATATATCTTTAAAGGCATTGCGATATTTTGATTGTTTATATCAGACCTTGCAGTAACGCTTGAGTCACCTATAGCAACTGCTGACGGAGCCCTCAGATTCGGTTCAGCTGTATCTACTTCAGTTTCATTATCTGAAATACTTATAGAACCTGCTTCTGCAGCCAAACTAAGCTCTCCTGCAGCCTCTACGAAGATTGCAGATGCATCAGCTTCATACTTATCTTTAGATCCGTTACCGTCAGTATCTATTGTTCCTGCAACCTTTGCACCATATAGGCTTGTCTTATCACTTATAGTTACCTTACCCGCTGTAACATGTAACATAGGAGCTTTTGCAGTAACATTTGCCTTGTTTCCATCTATATTTATATTGTAGAAACTAAGATGTGAATTAGCCTGATCCATCTTAAACATATCACCTGTAAATGAAGGATCACGTCTGATAATACTTGTAGTATTATTTATCGGATCGCCAATCTCATATGCACCCTTTGTTGTCTTTCCTGCTATTGCAGTAGTCTTATATGGACTGGTTTCTATCTGCACATCAAGTCCTGCAGGTATTGTAATAGTACTGTCTACCAATACTGGCTTTTCATTACTTGACCTTACATATACATAACCCTTTTTAGCACCTGTAGCACTCATAGCATTTATTGCTGACTGTATATCTTTAAAAGGCTGTGCAATATATCCGTTTGAATCACTACCTGTATATGTAGGATCTACATAGTACACTGCAGCTCTCATAGAAACTTTAAATGTTGTAGATGCACTTTGTTTGCTCCCATATTCAATCTACCTGAAAAGGCAGTTGCCGCATCATATTTTTGAACCAGAAGATTCTTACTCGGATTTTGACTGAATACAAAGTTATCATGTCCTAAGTTGTTTGGCTTTTGGTTGTCTCCTGCCCATACTCTACCCTCTCCTGCTATCAATTCTATATCAAGATCTGTCAATGAGTCAGGCTTTTTAAAATCAGACGGTATTGCATTAAATCCCGGCATTGTCCAAAGTGTTGTACCCTCAGCTATTTTATGAGTTCCATCAGCTTGTGGTATAGTCTTTCCGTCGGACCTCTTATATAAATTTTGATTATAATAATCCATCATATGCAGTCTGGTATGATCTGCAGTAACTATTGTAGGTGCCACATCTGTTCCGGCAATCTGTGAATCGGACTGTGCTCCTATCCAAAATTCTACCGGATAGTTATTAGGATTATAGCCGGTCCATACAATAAGAAGTTTTTGCTTGTCTGCTGTAGGCTTTACTTCCATCCTAACTTCTATTTTATCATTACTTGACGCAGTGCCTGTACCATACTTTGCATTTACATAGTCCACATATTTTTGCGGTATTTTAACTTCAACAACTCTACCATTTCCCTTTGGTATATTTGAACCTATACTGTCATTATAGATTCCCATAACATTATGATCAGGTGGTGTAGCAGTACCAGATCTATCATCACTTTTTCCCGGTACAGGGTATGAAAATCCATCTGCATCATATTTAATATCTCTTGGAGATATTACAGGCATCGTATCTGCAGGGTTTGCTTCCTTATGCTCTCCGGTCTGTCCAAATCCTATATAGGTGGACCACCAGTTTGCCCCAAATGCCGATTTTGATGCTTCATAGTTCCCTCCGGCACCAAAAGTCTTTCTTGAATCACCTGATACAGTACTCGGATCAAGAATCGCACCAATATCAAATGTATATTGATTCAATGTGTAATATCCCGGATATAATGAAATCCCATGAATATTTACAGGATCCCTTACTACCGAATGAGTATTTCCGTTAGTATAATTAAAAAAAGGTTCCTCCCCAACCATCCTGATAGTTTGAAAACGCATACTGACTTGAGGCTGTAGCATTTCCATATCTGTATACAGTACCAAGTGACTGACCATAGGTAGTGTAATCATATGCAGTGAAATGTCCACCCGACTCATTCACCCTCGTTATTCCTTCATTTGCACCTGTTGGCAAACTCGGATCCAACCCGGAATTATCTTGCAATGTTGTCGCCGCCATCGCGCTTATGCTTCCCAGCGGCGCCCCTGTCAGAACCATTGCCGCTGTCAACAGCCCCGCAGCCCCCTGCTTAACCTTCCTTATTAAATTGTTTTTCTTCATATCTCTCCTCTAACCTTATCTGTCAAAGAGTACAAAATCACTGTCCAGATTGTTTGCACCGTCTGTTGCGAATGTGATCTCTGCACCCCATCTGTCATTTCTTTCAGCAGTAGAGTCATAGTGATAGAACCTGCCGTTTTTCTTTCTCGGTCTGTCGCCATCGGCTACTCTTGCAACAAACTTTGAGTTGTCAACTATTATCCAGTTGCCCTCGCCGTCTTTGAGGATCTTTGTACCCTTTACCTGCTTGCCGTTTGCGTCTACGACAACATATTCACCGTGACCTGTTCTTATATCACGAAGAATTCCGTACTTAAGGTCTCTGTCAGCGTCCAGTCTCAGACCGTTGTAATAGAACTTGTCATTGCTCTTTGCAAGTGTACACTTCGCTCCGATAGCCCTACCGTTGTCTCTGAAACCGAAAACAGCGTTTGTATCTCTAAGAGAAACTGTTACCTCACCTGTAACCATAGAACCGTCATTAAGCTCATCGGTACCGAAGAGATACAAGTTACCTCTGTCTATAGCTGCTATAGGTGAGTTGGTTGCGTCTGTAAGGAAGTCTTCCTTATTCCACTCATCTACATCATACTTGATACCGAACGTGCCGTCTTCAAGCATTACTACAAATCCTGTCTGCATACGTCCGATCTCATCGAAAGCGTATCTTCTGCCAAGTACTGTAGCAATCTTGTCTTTGATGACATCTCCGTTCTTCTTTGTTCTGAACCAGCTGTGCTCCTCTGTATCGTAGTCATCCTGACTCATCACTTCATTCGGAACTGTAAATGTCCAGTAGTCGTCTCTTTGCTCACCGTCCGTATCAAGCGAACCGTATTTTACTCTTGCGTTACTTGAAGTTGCTCTGATATTGGCGCTTCTTTAGTGAAAGCTGAGGTATCATTACACCGTTCTCATCAAAGAGATAATCCTTACCGTTTATCTCTCTTTGTTTTGAACGATCTGTACTGCTTGCTACGTACTTTCTGCCGTTGCTTCCAAAGTAGAGCCACATCTCGTCATACTCGCTGTAGTTTCTCTGTGCAAGCTCCGAATAACCCGGATTCTCTCCTACCTGTGAGTAGAGTAACCACTGATCCTGAAGCATTGCTCCGTCATCTCCGAAACAGTATACGGCAGTCTTAAAAGGATTTTCATCTTCTACCGCATTGCCCTCTGCGTCGAAGAATCCTGTCTGCATTACTCCGTCCTCATCGAAGAGATATTTCTTGCCGTTTATCTCTCTTGCGTATACTCTTCCTTCCCTACCCTTGTATGCCTTACCGTCAGGACCGAAGAAGAACCAACCTTCATTGTCGTCATCATCTTTGGTCTGTATCCAACGGTTCGCAGCCATAGCGCCGTTTGCATCCAAGTAATAAGAGTTGTCGCCTATGGTAATGATTGAATCTTTTACCATGTTGCCGTCATCGCCTAAATAGTACCATGCGTCGCCTGACTTACGCCAAGCATCAGACACTGCGTTGTTGGCACTATCAAGGTATCTCCACTCTCCGCTTGAGTTATCCCAGCCTTCCGCATGTGCGGTGCCCGGGAATACCCAGAGGAAAAGAGCGGAAATTGCCAGTAAGCCTGCTTGACTTACTACCCTCTTTTTCTTCATCAAACCACCTCCTTGATTGTGTGTCAACCGGAATACGGAGTCCTATATCATGCTCCACTTACATTCTCCATATAACTGTTCAACATAGCGGCATTAAATCAGTCTCTTTATATCCGGTTAGTTTATTTATATTTTTCTCCATGCAAACAAGACAACACAAAAAAATATTTTGCAAAAATATATCAGTGTCACTTTCTTATCGGCATTAAAAAAAGTATATCATATTCATATTGTAAAAACTCACTCTAATTTACAGTCTTATATCTATTTCTATATTTTTTTGTATCTTGTATAATAATAAGTTCTTACACGTTGTGGAACTGTCATCAGTTCCTCTCTTCAATCTGTCATAAATCACATGAATTACCATTAGGATTTATGCTTATTTAAAACCTACTTATGTCATATTTTACCCTGCCTATCCGACAATCGCTAATTATACTATTATATTTGTATAATACAATATTATAATAGTATTGAACAGTAGCTTTGTCAAATAAGTCAACTCGATGAATATCAGATATTTTTTTATTGTTTTTTTATATTAGTCCAATTTAAACAGTCAAGTTCAACTAGCTATATTATATATGTTTTTCAACATTCTAGCATATTTTTTTATTATTTGTCAATGATAAAGTTTAGTTTCACTCAATTTGCTTTATGTAATTTTTATTTTTCTTACTTTTTCATAACAAAAAAATCGAATGAGTTTCGGTATATTTATGCATACCTTTATAAACCCATTCGATTTCATTAGCTATATCTTATATTATTATTGAATCTGTTTACTTCTTTGCTGTTGTGCTCTCAGCTGCTGTTGTCTCAGGTGTCTTCACCTCTGAAGGAGCCTTTGATTCAGCGCCTGTATTATCAAGAGCTATCTTATCCTCAGTAACTATTGCTACGGCACTGTCCTTTGTTATATTCTTATCTTTATCTACAGATACTACGAAATAATATCCTTCAGACTCGAATACCACTGTGCTCTCACCCTTCTGACCGACTGTAAGCAAAGCCTCGTTAGACTCAAGTCCTTTCTCTTCCTTTGCTTCCATCTGATCCGTTACATCGCTAAGGCTTACCTTATCTGCTGTAAAGCTGAGTATGTCCCCTGCCTTACCGCTTACTGCCTGCAACATATATCCGCTTGTGCCGTCGTTGTAATAGTGGAATTCTCTTTCAGGGTTTGTATACTTTACAGTCTCTCACCCGCATCTTCTTTGATATCATCCGATGCCGGATCTCCAAATGCTTTACCGATATCGTCATATGACTCGTCAAGGTGATTTGCTATATCGTAGTTTATATCCACTTTTACTGCAGCCGCTGTTGTAGTCTCGGCTGTAGTGCTTTCTGCAGCTGTTGTACTCTCTGCTACAGCCCTGGCTTGATTCATTGGTATCTTTCTTTGAACCGCATCCGCTAAAGAGTAATGCGCTTCCCATTGTTAATCCTAAAACTGTTATTAAAAATCTTTTTTTCATAGTTTTACCTCCTAAGTCAAACGGCAAAGCCGCCTGAATTATTTCGTTATCTGACACTATATCACCACATCACTCCAAAAACAAGCCTTATATATGAAAGTATTTTTTTAAGAAATATAGTATTTTTTTATAAATACTGCTATACTTACTATGTTGTCGTCTCCCAATCTGACAATAAAAAAGAAAGCTTGGAGAGTCTCCCTCTCCAAGCTTTCGCATTATGATTATAATGAGCTGTTTCGTTCATCTCATGTATGATGATAAACTTTAATCAGCAAAAAGTCAACCCCGACTACGATATTACAAGCTTTGCGGCGCCGTATATTCCGGCATCATTTCCAAGCTTGGCTATTACTATATCCGCCTTATTCTTTGTAATAGGTGTATAGTATATGAATTTTTTTCTCTTATCTTGTCTATAAGGAAATCCCCGGCTTTTGAAACACCTCCGCCTATTACAAATATCTCAGGGTCTACCGTCATTGCTATATGTGCCAGAGCTATTCCGAGGTATTTTGCCACTATATCGACCACTTCTACAGCAAGCTTGTCTCCGGCCTTTGCGGCATCAAGTACATCCTTGGCTGTCAAATCTTCTATCAGTGCAAGTCTTGAAATATCTTTTTTCTTTGCAAGAAGCTTCTTTGCTTCTCTTACTATTCCTGTGGCACTGGATATCTGCTCAAGACAGCCCTTGCCGCCGCAGTTGCACTTTTCGGTCTCTGATTCTCTCACGTGCATATGTCCTATTTCTCCGCCAAGTCCGTGTTTTCCCGGTACTATCTTGCCGTCTATTATGATGCCACCGCCTACGCCTGTACCGAGTGTTACCATCACAACATCTTTGATATGTTTGGCACCGCCCATCCATGCTTCACCAAGTGCAGCCACATTGGCGTCATTGCCGAGTGCTACAGGCATACCGTCCAAAAGGTCTGAAAGGATTCTTGCAGGGAATACTTCTTTCCAGCCTATATTTACAACCACTTCTATATAGCCGTTGGGCATTACAGGTCCAGGAACTCCCATTCCTACTCCTACACAGTCTGTAAGTGAAAGTCCGCCTTCTTTTAGGTTTTCTTTTATTGACTTGCCTATCTTTTCAATAAGAGCCTTTGTATCATTTTTCGGCTCTGTAGGTATCTCCCACTTTTTCAGCAATGTTCCGCTCAGCGTGAATATACCCAGCTTTACACTTGTTCCACCAATGTCAACTCCTACACATACCTGCTCCATAATTTCTCCTTTGCCGTGTTTATTTGAGTACTATACCTCTAAAGTCGTTATCCCCAAGCACTGTAAAACCTGATAAAAACCCGCTCTTTACAATCTTATGGATATTTACATCCAGGCTACCGCTGTATTTTATTACGCCTGATGTATTCATTATAATAGCATTATCGTTTTTTGTCATATATATATATCCTTTTTGCATATCGAGTTTATTAAAATCTCCTGCAAACTCTTTTTTAAGCAATACGCTTCCTGTCTTTGAATATATATATAATGTATGATTGTATTTTTCCGAGGTGTTTTTATATACAACACAGAGTCTGTCTCCCTCAAATGCTACCGCTTCTATATCGCTCTCTGCCTTTATCGTCTTTACAAGCTTTGGCGACGCTATATTCTTTGACGAGAAAAAATACAGTCCGTCCGAAGCGATTGCCACCGAGTTTATTTTATCCAGATACTTTACCCTTGCAACCATGGAAGAAACAAACTCCTCGTCAAAACCTCCCACCACTCTGTTGGGCATATTTTTGCCTATCTCGGAAAAGTCATAGAATACAACCCTTCCCATCATCGAGCTGCCTTTCAGATACTGGAATGCGGCAAGAAGTGCGGTTCCGTCAGGAGATATCGCAATATCTGTAGGGAAACCGTCTCCCGAGAGTTTTGATTTTACCGTTATATCAAGTTTTTTACCTTCATTGTCAAAAAAAACTATATCTGTAGACTTCGATTCTTCCACAAGTGCCGTGACCACTCCGCTTTTTGAGACTATCGCCTTTATTATAGGAAGTTCGGTGTCTATGCTTGCCGCTTTTCCTTCCTTGGTGTAGCTCACTATCTGCTTACTTCCGACATCAAAGACTATTGCATACTTTCCGTTGGTATTGGTCTTCGGGTTGCTCATCTCATAGCTGTCCACCCAAACATTTTTGCCGTTTTTTTTCAGATAAACTGCTCCGTCTTTTGAATATTTCAAAAAACCGTTCCCAAGACTTATATAGTCCACAAGGCTTCCTTCGCTTAACTCATGCATCCACTTCAGTTTGAACTTTGTATGAGTTTTAAATCTGTTTTGAAAGGCAAGCCCTAATATTATGACTCCCTACCAAAACAAGGAGGAGTATGACAACTCTCCTCCCTTGTGTAAAAATATCCGCATTTTGCCTTCTTCTGGATCTTGGAGTATCTTCTTCAAGGTCAGAAGTGTCTATGATTCTGTTTTTTATTTCCTGCTTTTTCAGTTCTTTATCTTCTATCATCACTTACCCGTTTTGTCTTCTTTCATACAGATCTATAGCTTCACTGATGTTGTTTGCTTCTCCGTCTGTTATCAACTTTTGCAACGCATCTATTTTTTCCGTATTTAAGAAGCCTCTTCCAAGATATGACTCGTATTTATCCGATATTGTCAAGTTTATCTGCGACCTTCTGTCAGCTATACTGCTCAAGCTTTTTCTTTGTCATCTCAAGCTCACTGTACGAGACTTTCAAGCTTTTTCTCTTGAGCTTTCTCTTATCTCATCTGTAATAATCTTTTTTGTATTGTTTTCAAAGTCGCTTACAGCCGCATTTCTCTTTGCATTCAGATCTGAAAGCTTATCGCTTACAGCCAGTATCTCATTATCAAAAGATGAGAGATCATATCTGTCATCCGCCGAATCATTGTTGATATCCTTTGTGATAAGAACAATTCTTTTCATATCGTGGTCTATATTGTCTCTCATCGCTCTTATCTTCATAAGGCTGTCTCTATGTCTTGCTTTGGTAAGGTTGCCTATAATGATATAGAGTCCTCCTGTAATAAGCACGATAATAAAGTATATAAACGGAAGGTATATCGGCTTATGCTCAGGTATCAGCTTGTATATAAGCACAGGCAATCCCAAAAAGAGTACCACTACAGTTATAAGTATCTTTATATAGTCAAAGAACTTATGCGGAAAATAAAATGTAAAATAGCTCCTTGTATTGCAGAATGCCGGAATGCCTACATTTTTCATTTCCTGCTTTATCTCGGACTTTATCGCTGCTATATGTTCTCGCAAATCCTTTGTCTCGTCGGAGATTCTTTCACTTATCTTTTTGTTCTTCGCCTTTTCTTTTTTTGCTTCTGCCACCCTCTTTTGCTCTTCGGCTTTTTTTATCTCACTGTCATATGTAGAAGTTATTTCTTTAAGTCTCTTTGCGGTGGTATCGGCTATCTTATCCTCGGTAGCCTTTTTTTCCGAATCTATAGCCTTTGATATTCTATCACTTTCAAGGCTCAGTCTTTGTTCCTCAGTACTGAGTGTATCAAGCTCAAGCAAAGCATTTTTGCACCCTCAAAGAAGCTTTCATAATCTAATATAGGTTCCGCCATTTATACTCTCCATTATATGTTATTCTTTTGGGCCAAAATAATAGACCCCTATTCTTCGATTATCTGTATTTCAAGATAATCAAAGTCTATCTGCTCTATAAAATTGTCGGCATTAAACCTGACCTTACCTCTGTATGCAAAATCATCTATGTTCGGCAAAAGCCATATCGGCTCCGCTACATCAAACTTATGACATATCTCCCTAATCGTATCAAATACCATGGTCTTTCTGTCTTTGCTGTAGTCACCGTCTTGTGCCACATGATCTTTTACCATACGATTGTCTTTAAATATTCTACCCCAAAGTCTGAACATCTTTAGCTAAGCCTCTTTAAAAGTTCTTCTCTTTGGCTTTCATAACCCGGCTTTCCGAGAAGTGCGAACATATTTGCCTTATAGCTTTCAACTCCCGGCTGGTTGAACGGATTTACTCCGAGTATGTATCCGCTGACTCCGCAGGTAAACTCATAGAAGTAGAACAAGCTTCCAAGTGAGAATGCACTCATATCAGGGATATTTATCTTAAGATTCGGTACATCTCCGTCAGTATGTGCAAGTATTGTTCCGTTCATTGCGGACTTGTTGACAAAGTCCACACTCTTGCCTGCAAGGTAGTTCATTCCGTCGGTATCGGTCTCTTCTTCTTTGAGGAGTATTTCTGCAGGAGACTTCTCTATATCAAGCACCGTCTCAAACATTATTCTGGCACCATCCTGAATATACTGTCCCATTGAGTGAAGGTCTGTTGTAAGGTCTACGGCAGCAGGGAAGATACCTCTGTTATCTTTGCCCTCGCTCTCACCGAAGAGCTGCTTTACCCACTCGGATACATAGTGAAGACTCGGCTCATAGTTGGCTGTTACTTCTATATTCTTTCCTTTTCTTAAGAAGATATTTCTTACTGGCGCATATAAAAGTGAAGGGTTCTCTTCAAAGTCCTTTTTCAGCACTTCTTCTCTGGTTGCTGCGGCACCTGCCATAAGTTCGTCTATATCTATTCCGGCTACGGCTATCGGAAGCAATCCTACCGCTGTAAGTACTGAGAATCTTCCTCCTATATCGTCAGGTACGACAAAGCTTTCATAGCCTTCTTCGTTTGCAAGTGACTTCAGTGCTCCTCTTGCCTTATCTGTTGTAGCGTAGATTCTTTTGTTTGCTTCTTCTCTTCCGTACTTTTCTATAAGCATCTCTTTGAATACTCTGAAGCTGATAGCCGGCTCTGTGGTGGTTCCTGATTTTGATATGATATTGATTGAGAAATCTTTATCTTTTAACAGATCCTTTATATCTGCAATATATTTTGATGAGATTGAGTTTCCGCAGAATATTATCTGTGGTGTGTTTCTTTGTGACTTGTCAAGGCAGTTATAAAAACTGTGGCTTAAAAACTCGATTGCCGCTCTTGCTCCGAGATATGAACCGCCGATTCCCACAACCAAGAGCACATCCGAATCTTCTTTTATTTTCTTTGCTGTCGCCTTTATTCTTGCAAACTCTTCTTTGTCATAGCATACCGGCAAATCTATCCATCCTAAAAAGTCGTTGCCTGCTCCTGTCTTTGACAAGAGTGTATCTCTTGCGTTTAATGTTATAGTTTTAAAATTTTGTAACTCATCAGCCCCTAAAAATTTTCCTGCTTTTGAATAATCAAAACTTACTGTCTTACTCATCTTTCTCGCCTTTCAAACTTAAATAAATGATACTCTTTGAGACAAAACAAGCCTCAAAGTTATCTGTATTTTATACCAACTGAATATTATTATCAATAGGTAGTCAGCCGTCTATAGTCTCTATCAACTTCTTTGTCAGCTTCACACTGTGTTCTATAGCTTTTTTCTCAAACTCGGAGTAGTCCATGCTTGCACTGTCGTCGGCCTTATCGGATATTGACCTTATTATAAGTGCCTTTATATTATTGAGGTATGCGACCTGTGCTATGGCGGCGCCTTCCATCTCCGTACAGTAGCCTCCGAAAGTTTCTTTCAAGTCCTCCTTAACGGCCTTATCGGACACAAAGACATCACCGCTTAATACTCTTCCCTCAAACACCGAAATATCTTTCAAATCCTCTTCACAGATTTTCTTTGCAAGACTTCTTAGTGTATCATCTGTAGGGAATGCAAACACATCCATTCTGGGTACCTGACCTCTTTTGTAGCCGAATCCCTCCACATTCATATCATGTATTACGGTATCTGTAGACAGTACAATATCTCCTATATTGATTTCATTTTTCAGTGAACCTGCAATACCTGTATTGATAACCGCATCAACTTTGAATCTGTCTATCAGTATCTGTGTGCAGGCTGCGGCATTTACCTTTCCTATACCTGAACGTACCACAGTTACCTGCTTTTTTGAAATTTCGCCTTTGACAAATTCCATTCCGGCTATTGTCTGTATTTCTTTATTGTCCATAATCTCTTTTAACTTTGAGATTTCCTCTTCCATCGCTCCGATTATACCAATCATTGTACTTCCTCACTTGAATATTTATATTTGTTAAATTATACTTATATAATACCTTTTATTACAATATGAGAATGGAAACTGTATGAAAAAAATAATATTAACAGGTGGCGGTACAGCAGGACATATCACACCGAATATTGCACTCTTGCCTGCACTAAGAGAAGCCGGCTATGATATAAAGTACATAGGCAGCAAAAACGGTATGGAAGAAGGTCTTATAAAGGCACAGAATATTCCGTATGAGGGCATATCCTCAGGTAAGCTTCGAAGATACTTTGATTTGAAGAATTTTACAGACCCTTTCAAAGTACTCAAAGGACTCTTTGAAGCAAAAAGTATAATAAAAAAATACTCACCCGATATCGTCTTTTCAAAGGGCGGTTTTGTCAGTGTGCCTGTAGTCATAGCTGCCGCACTCTCAAAAGTCCCTGTCATTATACATGAGTCCGATATCACTCCGGGGCTTGCCAATAAGATAGCGACCAAGTTTGCAACCAAGATTTGCACAAATTTCCCTGAGACCTTACAGTATCTCCCGAAGAACAAGGCTGTGCTTACAGGCTCACCTATCAGAAAAGAACTCCTTTGCGGCGACAAAGAGGTCGCAAAAAAACTTACAGGCTTTGATGATAAGCCTACTTTACTTATAATAGGAGGGAGTCTGGGCTCGGTCATTGTAAATAACGCCGTAAGAAAGTCTCTTGACGATATTTTAAAGGAATTTAATGTAATACATATCTGCGGTAAGGGAAATGAAGACGAAAGTCTTATAGGAAAACCGGGCTACCTTCAATATGAATATGTTGACAAAGAATTAAAGGACTTCTTTGCACTCTCAGATGTGGTGGTATCAAGAGCCGGCGCCAATACTATTTGTGAGCTTTTGGCTCTCAGAAAGCCGAATCTTTTGATACCGCTCTCAGGTGCCGCCTCAAGAGGTGACCAGATATTAAACGCCGAATCTTTTAAAAATGCCGGCTATTCAGAGGTTATAGAGGAAGAAGATCTTAGCAATATTTCTTTATCCGCCGAGATTCACAAAACTGTATACAAAACAGGCAAAAAGTATATAGACGCCATGTCAAAAGTCAGATGCCAACAACGGTGTCTCAAATATAATAAAACTGATTAAACAGTACAGCTAGATTTTTATTCTTCCTGCTTCAAAAGCAGTTTGCCAAAGGAATTTGTGGTAAAACAATATATTAAAAGAGGTAAAAATGAATCAACATATACTTAAAAATATTTCAGACCCTGCCGTTTTTGAAGAAAACAGACTTCCCGCCCACTCGGATCATAGTGTATATACAAACAAGTCGGAGTTACTAAATGGAACTTCTTCACTTTGCTATTCTTTAAACGGTGTTTGGAAATTTGACTACTCTATAAATCTTAACTGCACTCCTGACGGCTTTGAAGCTTTGGACTATGACTGTAAGAACTGGGATGATATAAAAGTTCCGGCACATATACAGATGGAGGGATATGACAGACCTCACTATGCCAATGTCGCATACCCTTGGGACGGCAGACAATCTTTAAAATCAGGTGAGACTCCTACAGATTTTAATCCTGTAGGCAGTTATGTAAAGTATTTTACATTGCCGAATGACTTTTTAAAGGACTCTCTTATACTCAGGTTTGAGGGCGTGGAGAGTGCGGCTGCCATATGGTTAAACGGTCATTATATAGGTTACTGTGAGGATCAGCTTCACTCCTTCGGAGTTTGATTTGACAAAATATGTAGTTGAGGGAGAAAAACAAGCTTGCAATACAGGTGACCAAGTGGTGTGCCGGCAGCTGAGCTTGAAGATCAGGACTTTTTCAGATTTTTCAGGTATCTTCAGAGATATTTATCTCTATACCAAGCTCAAAATGCCACCTTGATGATATTGAAATTAAAGCAGGTCTTTGAAAGTGGCAGCTTTGATAATGTAAAACTTAACCTTTCTATAGACTTAAGCAATAATGCGAATATAGCGCTTTAGATTATTTGATGCTATGGACTTTTACACTGAAGTCAAATGAGTTTAAAGTCTTTGACGAGATGCCTGTAGTTTATGAATCTGTAAGTAATTTGCATTCTGGCAAAAACAATCTTCATTTGATAGTTGTCGCTCTAAAGCTTTGGAGTGCCGAGATTCCGAATCTGTATACTCTGTATATTGAAATTTTTGACGGTGAGGCTTTACTTGAGGTCTCCACAGTAAAGGTAGGCATCAGACTTTTTGAAAAAGAATACCGACAATGTAATGACCTTAAACGGTAAGAGAATCGTCTTTGCAGGTGTGGACAGACATGATTTCAGCTCGAAGTTCGGCCGTGCAATCACCTTTGATGAGATCAAAAAGATATTGTGACTCATGAAGGAAAACAATATCAATGCTATAAGAACAAGCCACTCACCCTAACTCATCCGTGCTCTATGAGCTATGCGATATCTACGGTATATATCTGATTGACGAATGTAATCTTGAGACTCACGGCAGCTGGGACGGTCTTCTAAGCGGCGTATCCGACTCATGACTTTTGTACTGCCGGGAGATAAGAAGGAATGGATATCATTACTGCTTGACAGGGCAAACTCTATGTATATGAGAGACCGCAATCACTCAAGTGTTCTTATCTGGTCATGCGGCAATGAAAGCTACGGCGGCAGCGATATATATGAGATGAGCGAGTTTTTTCAGAAAAAGTGGATTCAAGCAGACTTGTACACTATGAGGGCGTTTATAATGACCGCCGTTACAATGAAACCTCGGATATTGAGAGCAGAATGTATGCCAAAGGTGGACGAGGTCAAAGGAGTTCTTGAGGACTCACAGGGATAAGCCTTTTATTGAATGTGAATATACACATGCTATGGGCAATTCCTGTGGCGGTATGCAGCTTTTATACCGAACTTGCATGGGAGGAGATCTTTTCCAAGGCGGCTTTATCTGGGACTACATTGACCAAAAGTATTACAGGTAAGGATCCCTTTCGGAAATGACACATAGTACTATGGCGGTGACTTTGACGACTCTCCTACCGATTACAACTTCAGCGGAAACGGTATCGTGTACGGCGGTGACAGAGATGCTTCACCTAAGATGCAGGCTGTAAGGTATAATTACAGACCGGTTGACTTAAAGCTTGATTTAAACAATGACGTTTTGCATATCCACAACAGAAATCTTTTCAGAAATCTTGGCGATTACAAGTTTGTAATCTATATAAAGAAGTTCGGTAAGACTTTATTTGAGGAGAGCTCTTTATAAGCGGTGAGGGACTTGTAGCTTTTGATTACAGCCTGAATATAAAAGAAAAGGTTAAAAGCCTGTTTGATATATACTCTGATGAGCTTATCGTAGGTGTGAAGGCGATTTTTAATATCGAAACGATTTATAGCTTAGGTGAAGTTTCATTCAGTGAGGCGGCTGTAAGAGAAAATATGCAGATATTTGACGCTCTTTTAAAGGCTCCGGGCAATAAGCTTATATGTGATACTCCTTTGCTTGAAAAAAAGGCCTTATAAAGCTTATTATAGGTGTAGGTACTTTCGGTGTTATGAGCGAGAACTTTGAAGTGCTCTTCTCACAAAACTTCGGCGGACTTGTATCTTACAGATATGCGGAAAAGAACTTCTAAGGCCATTCCGAGACCGAACTTTTGGAGAGCGCCTACAGACAACGATATCGGCAACAACATGCCTTTCAGATATGCCAAGTATAAGACTGCTTCACTTTATGCTACCACAAGAATGCCTAAGCCAGACAGTACATATTGGGGGCTTTCAGACCTGATTATAGAGGAATATGAATCCCTATGTATCCGTAACATATGATTATGCTCCTGCCTGAGGGCAGTGATAAACTGAGCCTCACATATCATGTCTACGGTGACGGCAGCACTCAGGGTAATTACAGAGTACACTCCTGTCTCAGGGTAAGTATGATTTACCTGAGTTCGGTACTTTATTTAAATTAAAGCCTGAGTATGAGAATATCTCATGGTACGGTGCAGGTCCTATGGAAACTTACTCCGACAGACTTGTAGGTGCAAAGATTGATTTCTACAGCGGTAAAGTAAGTGAGCAGCTTGCAAAAGTACCTTTTCACCACAGGAAAGCGGAAATAAGTCTTTGGTACGTTTTGCTAAGCTTACAGATCAGAAAGGCTGCGTGACTTTTGGTTGCAGGCGACTGTATCAATGTATCCGCTCTTTTGCTACACTCAAGTGAACTTGAAGAAGCAAGACATGACTTTGAACTGCCTCCTGTTACAAAGACCGTGCTTCGTATCAGCTCTTTCTCAGATGGGTATCGGCGGCGACGACACATGGGGCGCCCTACACTTGATGAATATTTGTTAAAGGGCGAAGGCTCACTGAAATTTGACTATGTTATAAAGGAATTTAAAAACAAACAAAGGTTTGAGATATCACATAATGTGATCTTCTCAGACCTTTTTGATTAAATTTATTATTTTCCTGTTGCGCTGTATGCACCTGAAATACCTACGTAGTATCCGTCAGGTGTTGTGGTATTTGAAAGCATCTTTCCGCTGTTCAAATCCATATAGTACCAGTTGCCGCCTATTAACTGCCATCCTACAAGCATATACCCGTCGGCATTGAAGTAATACCACTCACCGTTTATCTGTCTCCATGAAGATGTTACATAGCTTCCGTCAGCCAATGTGTACCACCAACCTGTATTATTGTGCTGCCATGTACCGCTCTGTGATGTCTGACTCTGACTTTCATTGTAGTTTCTTGCAGCCTCTGCCTGACTTACCGTTATGGTATTTGATGTTACCCAAGGGCCGTTCTTTTGGGCATCGCTGCTTAAAGCACGCACCTTAAGTACATATGTACCCTGTCTGTTCAAAAGATACTTTAAGTTTGCACTGTTTGTTGTAAAGTTCTGTACTCCGCCTATTGTAGATGAATTATCTCTGACAAGCTTTACCTGATAGCCTGAAGCTCCCTGTGATGCACTCCATGTAGCCTGTCCCGAGTTGTTCAAAGTAACGCTATCTATAGGTGAAACCTGATTTGTGAGTGCAGGCAACTGAATGTCCACATACAGATCATTTGAAGTATTCTCTCTTCTTGCTTCTATAAGCTCTCCGCCTGTTATCTTAAAGTCTTCAGCTTTGTATACACTGAAGTAATAATTATCATCAGCAGCCAGATGAACTGTAATCTTCGGAACATCTGTAATCTGCCAATCAGTACCCATATCCAAGAAATCTACACCGTCTATGCTGTAGTTGCTTCCTGATGTACTTACAGTAACATCATCTATATTTCTTGCCTTGCCTACAGTGATTGCATCGGACTTTATATTTATCTTTACAGACTTTATTCCTGATGCCGCAAATGCCGTCATAGAAGCCGCCAAACTCATTATTCCCGTTATCGCCGCTATTGCGAATTTCTTTCCAAAATTATTCATATATATCCTTTCACTCAAATAAAATACTCTTTTCCTACTATTAAATACTAATTTACGGTTTCAGTCAATTACAATTATATAAATTTTCCTTAAATTCACATAAAAAGGACGACAGCATCTCGCCGTCGTCCTTATTGTTATCTTGCAACATCTGCCACTCTTGATTCTCTGATCACGTTTACTTTGATTTGACCCGGATATTGCATCTCTTCTTCTATTCTCTTTGAGATGTTTCTGGCCAATATAACCATATCGTCATCGCTTACCTTCTCAGGTAGTACCATGATTCTTACCTCACGGCCTGCCTGTATAGCAAATGATTTCTCCACTCCGTCAAATGAAGTTGTGATTTCCTCAAGCTGACTCAATCTGTTAGTATATGTCTCCAATGTCTCTCTTCTTGCACCCGGTCTGGCTGCCGATATTGTATCTGCCGCCTGTACCAGACAAGCTATAAGTGACTCCGGATCAACATCTCCATGATGTGATTCCACAGAATTGATTACAACCGGATGTTCTTTGTATTTCTTACAAAGCTCCACACCAATCTGTACATGTGAACCTTCCACTTCATGGTCGATGGCTTTTCCAATATCATGTAGTAAACCGGCTCTCTTTGCCAGTCTGATGTCCACTCCAACCTCTGCTGCTAAAAGTCCTGCTAACTGTGCCACCTCTATAGAATGTTTCAAAGCATTCTGTCCGTAGCTGGTTCTGAATTTCATTCTTCCAAGTAGCTTGATAAGTTCCGGATGTATACCGTGCACTCCTACTTCAAGTGCGGCATTCTCACCCTCTTCTCTCATTATGTTGTCAACTTCTTTCTTCGCTCTGTCCACCATCTCCTCAATTCTTGCAGGATGGATACGACCGTCGACAATCAACTTCTCAAGTGCTACTCTTGCTACTTCTCTTCTTACAGGATCAAAACAGGATAAAACTACCGCCTCAGGTGTATCGTCTATTATAAGCTCTACTCCTGTAAGCTGCTCAAGTGTACGTATGTTTCTACCCTCGCGTCCTATGATCCTTCCCTTCATGTCGTCATTCGGCAACGCCACTACTGAAACTGTCGTTTCCGCTACATGGTCCGCTGCACATCTTTGAATTGCAGTTACCACATATTCCTTAGCCTTTTTATCGGCTTCATCCTTTGCAGCATTTTCAAGCTCTTTGATAAGCTTTGCCTTGTCATGTTTCACTTCATCTTCAACTGATTGCAATAAGAATTCCTTAGCCTGATCGCTTGTAAGTCCGGATATTCTCTCAAGTTCCGCTATTCCCTTATCATATAGGGACTCTACTTCCTTGCTTCTTGAAAGTATACTTTCCTCTCTTGCAAGAACGCTCTCTTCCTTCTTTTCAAGTAAATCCTGCTTCTTGTCCAAGTTCTCTTCTTTGCTAAGTACTCTTTTTTCATAGCGGGCTAACTCCGCCCTTCTTTCCTTCACCTCTCTATCAAGCTCATTTTTTGTCTTTATAGACTCTTCTTTTGCTTCCAAGAGAGCTTCACGTTTCTTTGTTTCGGCTGTTTTTAAGGCTTCCTCTATTATTTCTCTGGATTTAATCTCTGCTGATCCGATTTTATCTTCATATGACTTTTTACGATGAGCAATCGCTAAACTCCAACTTAGAGGCGCCACAACAACTACACTGAGTATTACCGCTATTATTATACTTCCCAGTTGTGACATAAAAGCACCTCCTTATTCAATTTTCATTGTTCAAAACAACATTTTAATTTTAACAAAAAATGAACAAAAAGTAAAGTTAGTAAGGATTGTATACAAAATACATCTTAGCCGATACACCTAAGGTTCAGTAAAATTTTATCTTATGTTCTTTTCAAAACTTTCAGCCATTATAAATGGATCCTCTTAATTGAGAATGCCACTTTTTTACTTGCTTAAAGAATATTCTCGCTATAAGTATTGTTGAACCAAATATATGAATCTAAATCATCCATTTCATTGAACTCTGACATTAATAATTCATAGCAGAACATTTATACCCTCACCTTCGCTCGTATAAATTCCAAACACTGTATAAACTATTCCACCTGAACCCACATAATAGAAGTTGTGTTCCACCCAAATAATAGTATCGACATCTAACATATCCTTCAGGTATTCTTTGAATTTGCAGCTGAAGCTATTCTCGTATTAAATCATTTTCATAAACAGAATTATGTAATTCCACTATGTCTTTCGCCAAAAAGTTCGTACTTCGTCTACATTAACCCTAAATTATTCATAGCATAGCTATGTCTGTGACTGAAAGCCACATAATTACTCAATGTCATTAACTTAAGAGTAGTGAGAAAAATATTACAAAAAGATAGTTTAAAAAAGATGATTATGCTATACTTGTAGTGAGAAAAATCACGAGGTGTAGCATGTTTATAAAAAAATACTTACAAAAAGAATATAGAGGTGAAAAAGTATTATTATGCCAGCCTTGTTGAAAACAAACGTATTGATGGCAAGGTTGTGCAGACAGTGAAAAGCGAATCTGGGTGCAGTTACTGGGGAGCAGATTCCATATTTGAAGGCAGCCTATGCTAAGAAGAAACCTCGTCTTGTTTATGATGAGGATTAAATAATTGGAGGGCTGTAGTGAGAAAAATCACAGAATAGACTATTAAAAAGATCAGAATAATATTCTTCCAGATGTATTTCTTGAGGTATGTCGTGGTGGCAAAACAAACACTCTTGTCAGACGTAGAAAGATGCCACTAGAAGATTTAGTGTATTCTATGATTAATCGCAAGGGCCTTACTCTCAAAAATGGAGCTGCGAAATTATATGAAAACAACACATCCGGGAACAGAAATATCTAAACCAGGTTATCTAAAGCAAAGGATGAAATTAAATCCGGACGCATTTAAGTTTCTTTTATCAGGAACATAATAAAAATTTTTTACCAGGATGAAGAGGTAGAACCATATACCTATAAAGGATTCCTTATTTTTAGCTGCAGATGGATCTGATATAAATATTCCTACAACTGATGAAACCATCGAGAAATACGGAAGTGCCTCAGTGAGAGGAGGAAAACCATGTGCTCAGATTGGGCTGGGATGTATTTACGACGTTCTTAATCGCTTTATTCTGGAAAGCAGTATTAATACCGTAAAGTTTGATGAGATGCGAGTAGCCCAGGAACAGTTAAAAAGGAATAAAGGATACAATTGGAAACAGATATCCCTATCTTGTTGTTATGGATAGAGGTTATCCTTCGACACCGGCATTTTTTGAATTTTTATAGATTATGGAGTGTATTTTGTAGCAAGACTAAAAACAAGTGACTATAAGGCTGAACAGAAAGAATTAAAATCAAATGATGAGGATGTCAACATAACATTAACAAAGGCTAGAAGGAGAAATTATATTGGCAAAAAAGAAGAAACTATCATGATGAGCAGAGATTCCTTTTTCAATGAGATTTGTAAAGGTGTGTTTAGATGATGGAAAGTCAGAAATTTTCGCTACTAATCTTCCACGGGATAAATTTCCAGAGGAATGCTTTGCAGAACTGTATCATATGCGCTGGGGTATAGAGACGGCCTATGAAGTTTTGAAAGACAGATTAAAAAAATCGAAAATTTCACAGGGATAAAAATCAGTGCTTATTGAGCAGGACATTAACAGCACTATTTATGTTAGCAATCTTGCAGAAGATATAATCTGTGATATAGAAGAAAGTAGCCAGGAGCACCTAAAGAATGATTATAAACATACAATGCAGTTAAACCGAAACCTAAGTATCGGACTTCTGAAAAAAATGACCTAATATACATTCTTATAGAAAAAGATGGAAATAAAAAAAGTAGCGCTACTACAGGCATTGTATGATGAAATAAGCAAAAATGTAGTGCCGATAAGGCATGATAGACATTATCACAGAACTAAAGGACAGCTTGCAGCAAATTTCTCGAATACACATAAGCGAAGTTTCTAAACTGAATAAGTATTTCGATTTAAACTGGTGAACTATGCTCTTTTTAAGCTAATAATAGTAAAAGTGAAAGAAAAAGAGCATACCCTTATTTGCAAGAGTATGCTCCAAACGTTATGTTAATGACATTGTATAAATATGGCACTTTTTTGTTTCTGAATATAAAAATCTCCTCTCGGTTTGTGATATAATGAATTTGCAAAAAAACATACGCCACATCCCGAAAGGAGACATTACTATGATATCACAAAAACAACTATCTTTGGCAGATATTTGAAGATTGTAAAGATATTTTTGAATCTGACAAACCTCAGTTTCTTACTCTGCTAGAAAATCACATTGACCTTGATGAAATTATTCCGATTTCTTTTTACAATCATTACTATGCAGCCACTGGCAGAAATCGCAAATATCCTTTGACTGCTATGCTTTGGGCTTTGATTATTCAACGTCTGTTTTCTATTCCGACAGATTCTCTTTTGCTTGTCTTTCTTCATTATTCCAAACATCTTAGAGAATTCTGTGGCTTTACCAAAGTTCCTGATGCCTCTAAAATCACTCGTTTTAAACAGGATTTTTTATCGGACTTACAAGCTGTTTTTGATAAGCTTGTTGATATAACTGAACCGATATGTAGGGATATTGATAACAACCTTGTTTCTATGCCTTTGTTTGACACTTTAGGTATTGAAGCTTATGTAACCGAAAATAATCCTAAGTACGCCAACCGCATTATCAGGCAGCTCAAATCCTATGCAAAATCTATGCATTTTGATAGTTCTTATGACCCTTATAAGGCTGTATATGCCTCTATGCCTACATCAGCTTCATAAAATCATGAGGTTAAACAGCAGTACATTAACGGACATTTTTGCTATGCTTACAAGTTCGGTATTATTACCAATGGACTTGGAATTGTTCGCTCCATTGATTTTTACAACAAGAATTATCTTGCTTCCCATCCTAACATTGTAGTTGAAAAGAAAGCAAAATCTCCGGATGAATACAAATCCCTTGCTGATTCCAAAGCTTTACTTCCTACCTTAAAGGATTTTAAAACAAGGCATCCCGGTATTAAACCATCTATATTCCTTGGTGATGCAGCCTTTGATTCCATTGAAATTTATAAATCACTTTTCGAAGATTTCAATTTCACAAAAGCATTTATTCCTTTAAAAGTTAATCTCTCAATGGATAATGTTAAATACACATTCAATGAGAATGGGATTCCCTGTTGCCCTCATGATCCTTCACTTCCAATGAAACGTGAAGGAAGTAAATCCCATTTAAAGAACAAGCTGCCTACAATGAAGTTCGTATGTCCCAAAATGAAATGGGAATACAACCAACAAGACAAGTCCAAAAGACGTGTCTGTCACTGTGACAATCCCTGTACAACTTCTTCCTGCGGTAGAATGATTTATGTTTATCCTGAAAATAATCTCAGAGCTTATCCCGGAGTAGAACAAGGTTCTAAAGAGTGGGATGAAACATATAAGATCAGGGTAAATGTTGAAAAATCAATCCATCACTTTAAGAATAGTTTCTGCATTGCTAAACGGAAAACAACAAATGAAAAAACACTGCATTCCGATTTACTGCTAGCAGGTATATCACAGTTATTAACTGTTGTTGTTGCTGATAAAATCAACCAACGACAACATATCAGAAGTTTAAAATCTTTAATTGCTTAGGACTTATCAACTTTATATAAGCACTATGCTTATTAAAGTGCGCCTAATTCTTGCAGTTATCAACTTTTTAGTTTAGAATTTGTGCTTTGCACAAATATATCCTTATATGCAATAAGGATTGTGAACAAGCTCAGTGAGTTTCGCAATCACCTAAAAAATCTAACTAATTTGTATACATATTGTATCTGTACATCTTACATAAACAATATTACCTATTTATTCTTATCAATAATCACCCAGTATTAAAGTTACAATTCCATCACTAGGTAATGTTTTTTTCAAACTCTATCATTGGGGCATCTAAAATAGGATCTGATAAGTATATATATTCTGAATAATTCGTTTTAGGATATGCCATGATCCCAAGCTTTTATATATCTGATTTCAGTATCTATATATCCAACTTCCATAAGAAGATTTATAACTTCTCTAAATGTATGCGTTCCTTCAAAAACCACAGTATGACGAAAATCTTCAAATTTAAGTATAAGAGATACAGGATTATTAAATACCGGATGATTTATAAGTTCATGCATATGATGTCCCCATCCACCCTCTGCATAATATAAAAATCTCGGAATATAGTATGCAAAGCAAAGCCAATCCGGCCCCTCTATTTCCTCACAACATAATTTACTTGTATCTAATACAAAATGTGGAGGGCTAATTTGATAAAGCGTCACTGTATCCATTCCAAAAGGTTCATAATAACCAAACTTGTCAAATGCATATTCAAGCAATTCACTTACTGTTTTGTTATCATCAAATTCCAAAGATTCTTCTCCGGAAAACTTATATTTTCTAATCATTTTATCAACCCTCCTAATTATATACGTCTCTTTAAGCAAAGACTTTATACTGTCATTTCATTTAATTGCTCTTTTTTCATCATAATACATGTTAACATATCTCTTTTGCCTCGTCATGTATTTTGGAATAAAAACATGAGTTTGCCAATGGTATCAAAATACTTTTTAGATCTTCTAATTTTTGCTCACCTACATTTGAAAGTAATTACCCTATTATTGACACTTGCTTATATTTCGTCCATAGCATCTAAAGCTTATAAAATCCGGAGGTAATCCCATTGTACTTGGTGGTATATGTTGGATAGGCGTAAGCGTCAAGCTAAGTACACATAGAGCAAAAAAGTCATAGAACTAGTATAACCGTCATTAATTAACTGGACTTTTCAAGAGGCAATGTTTCAACCTGCACCTCTTCATTTGGATTAATCTCATCGAGTTTGTATTTCCAATGATAAACTACAGGTTCTTCATTTGTTTCTTCGAAATATTTATATATACGCTTAACAAGTTCATCTTTTGTTTTTACTCTGATTCCCTTTAGCATTTGCCTCGTCATCTTGCTAAAGAAACCTTCTACTAGGTTAAGCCAAGAACCATGCTTGGGTGTAAACACAAATTCAAATCTTCCTGGAACAGTGGCAAGATATTTTTCTTGTTTCTACAGAAGAATGAACTTTTAAATTATCCAATACAAGGCGGATTTTTGTCTTCTTTTGGATATTTATTATCAAGCAGTTTTAGAAATTCTATATAATCGTTACTGTTATGAGATTCCTTTACCAGGGAATTGCTTCTCCTGTTTGCAAATCAATACCTGTAAGCAGAGATATCGTTCCAAGGCGTTTGTATTCGTAATCACGACTGATTGTCGAATGATTATCATCCGGAAGAAGGTCACCGGATGTTGTAGCTATCGCTTGTATTCCAGGTTTTTCATCATATGAAAGCACATGGATTATTTGGTCATCATCGCCAAATGGAAGTAGTTCACCGTTTTCATCAAACTGCAATGATAACTGCTTATACACCAGCAATACATTATGCATTTTCTGGTCGAAATCCGGATCACGATTCTCGCAGTAATATTTTATTTTGTTTGGCTTTATATCAGCTTCTTTGAGGATTGTACGAACCTTTGATTGACTTATTGTTGAAAGCCTTGTATGCCCTGCTTCTTCAGCAAATTTGTTGATATGCTTTGTAATCAAAGCTCGGGTCCATACTTCTGCTGAATAACCTAAATCTACGGGTTTTTGGCAAGCAATATTAATTATCCATGCTTTCTCGTCGTCTGTAATCTCGGCATTACGACCACGACCGGGAGCATCGAAAAGGGCATTCTCAATACCGCCCTCATTAAATTTATTAATACAGAGCATAACGCTTTTTCGATTCATATCGACTTTATCAGCTATAGCTTCTATCGAATAACCGTCGGCTTTCAGTAATAAAATTCTAGCTCTAGCAACGGTTTGTGCTTGGATAGTACGTGCTTTAGTTTGAGTTTCAAGATATGCTCTGTCTTCGAAGCTAAGAGTTATAGTGGATGATTTTCTTCCCATAGTAAATGCTCCCTTCTTTGTATAAGAACATTATACTACAAAAACAAAATACAGTCCATTTATTTAAAAACACTTATACTAGTAATAAAAATCGTAGCTATTCCCATCTTCCATCAGAATAATATGTAAATCACCATTTGCTCTTTATTAATTGACAAACTGTATGAGATTTCCTCTGTCACATTTTCTCTTATTACTGTAGTTATCAGCATTTTCATCTCACTTATAGTTTTGTCTGGATTAGTAGTAAAAGGAATTCTAAATCCAAGCCATTTCACCTTGCGTTGGATTCCAGATTTTACATACATTTTAACAGCTTTTTTCTTATCAAAATACAAGCCATTTAACCGGAACCAATCATTTGTAAAACTTGCATATACTCCAACATCATCATAGTTGTGATCTTTTTTTATCTGTTCTTCGGACAGATTAAAATAATCGTACCTAATCAGTGTCCCTTTATCAGAGAGGTTATTGTCGAAAGTAAAATCCACATGATAAGGTTTATCATCTATCCATACAATATTCCAAGCATGTCCACCCCCAGTGTCAGATGTATTAGTGTGAAATGAATTTCCAGAAATCACAATAGAGCGAATTCCGACACTATCCATCAATATCTTAGCTGCTTTAGAAATCCCATCACATACAGCTTTATTATTAACAAAAACGGAATGTGCACTATGTACTGGTAAAGAGTCGTTTAATTCATATTGTACTTTTTCAATAAGATAATGATGTATATATTCTTCTTTTTCCAGATCGCCGAGAAATCTACATGCTATGTTTAGATTTTCAAGTTCATATCGTATAACCGAAACAGTATCTGCTACTTCCTTCTCTTTCATTAAATATTGTATATCAATTGCAATTCCCAATGGTCCTATGCCAAAAAAACGATATTGTCCACATAAAAGAATAACGGATTGTCGCAAATACATTGTCTATAGATTATTTCACAGGTAGAAATATCCATCAATGGCAATTTCACTGTCATTTCAAAAGAGAGTACTGCATTAAATATTTTTTTATAATACCCTTTATTACAATCGTCCATATTGTCATAATAATAACGATAAGTTTTTTTTAATTCTTTCTTTAACCACGCATATATATGGCTTTTTTTCCATGCAGTAGTAGTGTCCAATTGCCATCCCTCGATTTAAAAATATTATTAGCTGATACCAATAGAATTATCGTTATCGTTTGAATCATTCCTTGATACATCTACGGTTTCTGCACTACTTTCACTCTCCGTGATTCCAATACCGTCTGCATATGAATTGTTTTCCTCTGTCATTTCTTCGTTTAGATCCGCATTCAATTCCTCGTTCAACAACGACAGACTTACGCCAATTGTATGACTTTCAGACACAGTTGGATCAACATGATTAGGATCGTTAATGCTTTCCAATAAACTATTGTATATTTCTTCAGTTATGTCACTGCGAACATATGATGTATATGTTTGATCATTTTGCATAGATGTTCGCATTGCTTGATTATTATCCAACGCTGTGTTTACATCCTTGAAATGTGAGTCACGTTCAGCAACATAATCTTTATAAACAGGATCAGAACTATACCTATCTTTTTCTCCAATGACAAAAGAAGCTGCTTTATTGTTACTATCTAATTCGTTACACTGCATATCATACTGAGGAGATGTTCGAGCATAATTATATAAATTACCATTTTGATCTCTTGCAGTTTCAACCCCAATCATATTTCTAGTGTACTCATCATATCCAATTCCATTATTAACACAATATGTCTGATATGCGTGGTTGCTTTCATGAGCAAAGGTATCCAACGTTTCATATGAAGAGAAATTACTGACATTTATATTCATCTGGTTTGTAGTGCTATTAAAAGAGCCATAGGATGTTACTCTTGAAGCGGAAACAACAACTGCTGGCTCTCGCCCTTGTTCAGCAGCTGTTCTGTTCTCTAACTCTTGAATAACGCCCACTCTATCATTCTCCTTCATCTGACTCCAATTATCAGATTTAAAAGAGTCTAATAACTGATCATTTGAAAACTTCGAATAATCCTTTGTTTCGTTCTGTTCAGAATTATGATTATTCGATCCCCAGTTTATAATCACAATCCCACCTCGCTTACCTTATGTGTTCCACTATCATTATTACTAATCAGTTTTTTCTCAAATAGTAATATAGCCATCAGTTTATCATCAGAAATATATGGTTCCAAAGAATTTGCAGTTTCTATCGCTTCGTCAAAACGTTTCATTTGTCTTAGGCAATCAATAAGAATCATCGCAATTTCTTCATCAAAGTTGCACTTCAAGTATCTTTAAAGTTTCTAATTGCCTTTTCGCATGCCTTATTTGCATGAACTGAATTTGTTTCTTTCAGATACCAATATGCTAATAAATAATTATATCCAGCCTCTTTAGCATCTTTACCCTTAACAGACAAGTATCCCGCCAACAACAGTTTTTTTTCAGTTTTGTCAAACCGTCGATTCTTCAACATATCAGTATAAACTGTTGATTTTACAGAGGCCTTCAAATCTTCTGTTATGGCTGTATAAGGCCTTGATGTTGCAAATCCACAAGCTGGACAGAGCAAAACCCTATCATATAATGCTGGATTATGTGGGTTTGTATCTAAATCTACGTCCCCATAAGAAGAGTAACCCTTTAGTAACTCCGCTACATAGTTTTTTCCACAACACGGACATTTTATGGTCTTTTTCACATATCTAGACATATGTTAAGCCTCCTTATAACCATAGTACTTTTCGGTTATATATATATTCACTCATTTTAATAATGCTAATACAGCTCTTATCATCTAAATTATCAATTTCATGCTCTTCAACTCTATAAGTATCAACTTCTTTAGTGCTATTTCCAGAATAAACCATACGATTTCCAAAAATAATACTTGTCCATGAATATGGATCTAGTCTGTAGACAGAAGACATTGGTGCTTGGTTATGTGACACCTCTAATTTTTTAGTTGCTCCACTAATTGCAGACCAATACTTAAGCGCTGCCGGAACATTTTGTTTAAAAACAAAGAAAGAATTACAATAATTTGCTGGATGCTCTGTAACATTAGATGAATTATCAAGCCACCAACTTATATTTGGTTCTGTAAAGAAAACATTACCGTTATTTCCCTTCGCTTGACTTGCTTGTAAAAGTCGTATGAAGCTTTGCGCACATTCTTTCACATTTACATCTTCGAACATACAAACGCAACCTTGCGCATTATTCGTTTCTTCAACAAGCAGACGTTTAAGGAACAGGTCTAAAGAATTCTTGATTCTTTACTCTTTACGCCTTCCGAAAGGTTAATAAGCAGAATCATTTTATTATCAAATACCTGTTTCATTGTTAATCTTCCAGACAATAGTTTCGCTAATCCATTTGCTTTTATTTTTTTTGCGAAACTACAGAATTTCATCATTTGCATCTGGTAAACACCTCTGATTCTCTGCCATTCGGATACTAATGTTTGATATTCAGACATAGAAACAGCGTTCTTAGAAAGCAAATCATCGTATTTCTTTTTCAACCAGTCAAATGTATAATCTCCTAATTTTAGAACCTTAAATTTTTCCTTTGGAACCGACATTTTGAGAGCTTCAAAAATTTTATCTAACCAAATCAGTGAAAAATCCTCCATTGCATTGTCCATGGATATGTAATATGACATTACTTCAATGATGTACTCTGGTATGGTATCAAGTGAAAGCCCTTTGAATAAGTTGATTTCTCCAACAATACTGTTTAAGTCAAGCACAACGCCTCGATTTCCCGCATTACCATTCTCAATTTCAGTTGCAAAGTTACTGGAGAACTGATTATTGACTCGATTTCTTATATAAATGATAGGCTTACTAGAATTAGCAGCATCATATAACAAAGTATCAATTAATGCACCTCGCCCTACAGATATGGATCCCGCAATAATGGCATTATTCATACTAATTGAACTCGTCTTTTGACTTAATCCTAAAAAACCACTATTTGAAACATCAATATAATTACCATTCCTAATTTCTATAGTACATGAATTGTTAATTGATGCTAAAGCATTCCACAACCCCATCTAATCGCCTCGTTTTCTTACTTCTTTTGCTTGAGATAATCGTCGTATTTCAAAAACTGAAACAAAATTGGATTTTTCGTTAAGACCGGGAATACCAATAATTGCTTGGCCCGTCTTTAACTTTAATATATCGTTATCAGTAACCACGTCATCTCTTTCTCTTGTTTGACCACCTGTAATATTTAGATTATCATACACATAAATGCGTTTACCAAATAGACTTTTAATATATTCTCGGGTTTCGCTGTCAATGGTTCTAAAGTTAACGCTTGTCAAAAAACCTGACAGAATACTTCGAGCCATTGCCTTTCCATAAACATCATCAATTTGTAAAATATTCTGAATTCCAATTATAAATTTCGCACCTAATACACGTCCAAAATTGACACCGGCATCCATATAGTCTAGTTTTGGTAAAAGTCTAAACTCATCTATCACAAAGAAAACATTTCTTTTCACTCTATGGCGGCTCAATGCCTCTTTAATAGCAAAATCCAAAATTGCCTTGTAGATTGGGGCTAACACTTGTCCTTGGCGAATATCATATTCAACAAATAGGACTTTACTTCCTGGGCTTGATATAAATTCTCTTACGGAATAACTACCATCCTTTACAAAGTTCCCTTTAAATATTTCAAGCAAGGTATTTCTAAGGGTGGCCAAAACCGATGCTCCTTGATCATTAAACTTAAATCCTAAGTTAGTATCTAATCTTCCCAAATAATCCACTAACTGGTTTAATTCAACATAACATGCAGGTGATGTAAAATCTTTGACTATTTCCTCCACTGGTTTTTGAGAATATTCAAATATCATTCGATTTGTAACTGCATTGGGATTTCTTGTCTGGATATAGTATTTTTCGCAAAGGACTTTACTTATTCCATAAAATATGTTCTTTGCTGCCAATGTGAAAAAAGGATTATTCTTATCCTTATCTATCATTGGCTGAAACAAAATAGAACTCATTTCAAGCAGAGCATCATTAATCTCCTGCTTTGTTGCTGAAGGGGAGAGGTCAATTACTGCTTCTTTAAAAATATTCCAAAAAACAGTACTAATTCCATCATTAGACAAGAACTTCATATTAAGTTTAGGATATAATTGCACAGGGAACCGCTCAGCAAAATCACCTTTTGAATCAAAGATAATCATGATATCATTTTTTCCCATTTTATCTAGTAGTTGATCAAGCAATTCACATATTGCATTAGTTTTTCCAGAACCTATACCACCCGTGAACAGTACATTCTGACTCAATGCAGGTGGAATCAAAGGGAGTTCGATTTGATTGCCGAAAAATTTGATAAACTGTTTTCCCGAAAAAAACTTCTTTTTTATCGTATCATCATCAATATGGTTAGGATCAAATTTATCAACTAATTCCAACCCATTAATAGTCAAATCTCCCATTGATATCACCCCTTATATTCTTAGTAATTCAACTGCTTTCTTGCAGTAATAGTATGTCCATTCTTATCATCAGCCGTCACTTCAATAATTCCATCCGTAGTCAATGTCATATGTAAACATACAGAAGTACCTTTGGGCATAGGTTTATGAAACTCCAATACAACTCTCATAATCGGAGAAGCGCTTCCTTTTTCATAGTCATACTTACTGACAGCATTTGAATTCTCAATAACATCAAAATGTACTTCTGTTTGTCCGTCTTGTAATGTAAAAAATCCATAATCTTGTGTAATTGGTAACCGGTCACCCCTTTTTATTAAATTAACAACAATAAAGTCATCAGGATGGTCATAATCCCTAAGACAAACCGCTCCGTATGAAAATGCAGCTGTATCTGACAAAAACGTATCTTTTCCATCACAAAACTGTGCGTAAATTGCAGCGCCTACAGCTATTGCTTTCTCAGGCTCAAACACTTGAATGTTTTTTCTAGGGAACGCTCTTTTTAACCCCTCTTGAACTTGAGGCATATTGGAACTTCCTCCTACACATATAATGCGGTCAATTCCATTTGCATTATTTCGTTCAAGAACCTTCTTTGTCACATCAATCGTTTTATTTAGTAAGTCAAGCGTCAACTCATCAAAAATCACCTTTGTCAACGGAATCTGATATGTTCTGCCATTCACTTCAACTCTTGCCCTGACTCTGTCACGATAGTTGCTACCAACCTTTTCGCTAAAAGAATGTTTGGCACTAATAGCCGCACGTTTTATTTTTTCTCTGTAACCGGGATTTCCGTAAATAGATAAACCTGTCTGTTTCTCCAATTCGTGGATAATATATGTTTCCAACTTTGCATCCCAGTTCTTTCCTCCAATGCGAAGCATGTCAGAATCAACAACTGTATATTTTTCTTTGGATGCACAATTCGCTTCTACAATTGCAATGTCACAAGTGCCTCCACCAAGATCGTATACAAGAATTTTTGTTTTATCGGCTAACGATATATTAAAATATGCTAGTGCAGCCGCAACAGGCTCCTTAATTAATCCCAGAACTTTAAGCTGTGGTCCGCCCTGTGCTGTTGGTATTTCAGCCGCCTCTCTAATAAACGCCTTTTCGTTATGTTCAAAAGCAGCTGGGACTGAAATAACTACTCCATCTAGATGGTCATCAATCAACTTCGTTTTAGCAGTCTCTATCGCATTTTGCTTTACACTGTTTAGAATATATCCTACAATCTGCTTTGCTGTGAATGTTTTGCTATCTGCTGTAAACATGGAGTTTAACTCCAACTTAATTTCTCTTTTCAAATTTTTGGCATCTAACCCCTGTCCGGCTTCTTCTGCCTCTTCTCCAATTAGCACTCCATCCCACTCGCTATAGTAAAACACGGATGGAATACCATATCTTCCGCCTGGAAGAAGAACGATGTTCTGTCCAAGATAAGAAGTTGCTGGAAGAGAAAAACTTGTTCCAAAATCAATACCAAGTTTCATTTTTGCCCTCCACTCGTATCCTCTCTTTTTGAATCACAATACTGCCATACCTAAACCCACTTCTAAGACTTTCTTTGACCACAGATAATCTCGGCGAAAAATTATCACTATCAACCACTTCGTGAATTGTCCTATCGAACGCAATACCTGAAGAACTCGTTATCTCTTTGATGCCGAAAGCGGCTAAATTATCAACTAATACGCTTTGAAATTCTTCATAATTCAGCACTGCATTTATATAGTCTTTGTTTCCACTAGTCTCAGAAATAGACGCATGATAATCATAGTTATCCGAAATCAAATTATACAAATCAATGCTAATCCTTGCGAACTGAAGAACATAGTTATCGGTTAAATCACTCGAAAATGACATTACCCACTCTAACATTGAACTAATAGCGGGCTGAATTTTAAGCAGCCTACCACTTATATCATTCACGCTATTATGCCAACTTTGGATTGCAGACTGATTGTTTTTGCCCTCAATTCAATTCTCTTTGCTAATTCCTGTTTTGATTCAACCAGTAGACTTTCATTTGTTGAGGATGTAATTAATCCCTTGTCTTCGTGATTAGTTACTTCACCACTTCTACCCATCTCATCATTGGTTCTCATATCCCATGGACAGACTCCAGCCTCTCGTTTTCCATCCACTTCTCGAGCTGTTGCCTCCACTATTTTTTTTATAGACTTTAACTGTTGATACAATTTGTCAATTTCAATCCTTCTAGATCCGTAAAATGTACAAGCTTGAAACATATGTTCTAAATAATCGGTATTCGTCGAATTTTTTATGCTATAGGAATTGTTTTCAATACGGAATAGCAATTCTCTAACAATATAATATGCGTCCCACAAAGAAACCTGGAAACCTACCATGTATTTTGGATCCGACTTATCAATATCTTTTGTGAGTTCCACAGCTTCACAGATAAAAGGAGAGTTTTTCAAGCCAAACGGCTCAGTAAATATCTCTTGATGGATGCACTCAACCAATTTCTCAACGTGTTCTAAACGCTTCTGCAAACTATCGTATTTCCTGTTCTGCAAGATATCTTATATATCTTAATACTATCATCCATAATCAGACCCCCAATATTTACAATACTTCTAAGACATTTAACTGTGCAGTCTTTGGAACAATTCGAACCCTCATATCCTTTTCCAACACAACGACCTGTCCAGAAACGCACTTTTCTTTGTGGCCATCCGCATATACTATTGTCCAAGATTCACTACTAATATTTTTTAATCCAATTTTCTGGATCTTTTTATTATAAAGAACCTTGAATAAGTTTCCAGACGAAAGATTTTTAGATATTGAGCTTCCCGTGGCAATATCCGAAACATGTACGGACATATTTCTTTTCGGTTCACCAGCACTTAATACTCTAAATGTCGCAAAATGTTTACGGGAAGTCCCACCATTGTTTCCTCTAGTTAAAGGTGCAGAGCATTCAAAGCATTTTCCTGATTCACTAAATGTAATCTTCCCACACTTCGAACATTTAACAAGGTTATTCTCAATTTCGGAGAACCGCTCTCTCCAATCTGTATCCGTCGTTCTTTCAGCACGTCTGTCTTGGGAAAGATTCGTTGCAAAAGTGCTTATAAACATATCTTTAACAGAATCAGGAATTTTTTTCCAGTACGCAACCTGTCCCTGTATTTGTGAATCATTAACATTTTCAATTGAATTCTTTCTATCGTGAGGATTCCAAACAAATACAGCGTGACTACCGAATATTTCTTTTTTTGCATCATATGGTAAAACATCGTTTTTTACACAGTATTCTTCAGTGTATGGACCTTCAAATGGATATCCACCTACTAATAATCTATATACAAACACTGCGAATGAGAATTTATCCGAATTATGATCAGGTTTAGCTCCTAAAATAACTTCAGGTGCCATATATCCGCTAGTGCCTTTAATTGTAAATTTATCAGCGTAACCAATATTATCATTGTCAATTATTTTAATTGCACCTGTACTTGGATTAAAGAATATATTTCCTTCATTAACATCTTTGTAACACATTCCATATGAACTGTGAATTGTTTCAAAGAAACGAGCAAAATTTTGGATAATCTTGCAGATTGCATCACAGGAAGGGTATTTCCCACACCAAGCTTTTTTTATGGTAGTATAATCCTGCAAATCTACCAATTCCATAATATAGCCAAATGCATCTCCTTCACAATCTACAGTTGTAATAGGCAATACTACTATATCTGCTAGAGAAACTCCATTTTTATCTTTGAAGTCACCAATAGATATCAAGTCCTCAATATTGGCTCTGATGTTGTTTGTATTATGCTTATACTGCTTATAAGCATACACTTTCTTGCTTTTTTTGTTTGAACTTTCCAAACCTCTGCCTGGCCTCCCTTGCCAATTCTTTCAACAAGGACATAGGTTTCCCCGTTGGTAGCTTTTTTAATATCACCTTTTTTCATCTTCTGATGCTCCTTAATAGCTATTATCACGAATAAATTATTATTTCGTATTCGACAAAACCATCTTTTTCGACTACGCCTTCTGCTAACTGTTTCAAATCTTCACATGGCAGCAAAATTTTGTGGTTTCTATTTAACCTTAGTACTCCCTGTGGGGATACACTTTTTTTCCTTTCATCCGTTAGAACCCACTCGATCCCAGAAGTATTCCATAAGCCATATAATTTCTTTTCAGAATTATAAATTACCCGACCAAGACTCTTCTTCGTTCCATTAATGTGCAACATATCTATGTTTTGACCTTGATAGGAACATTTATAACATGGCAATTCTATATCGCCACATTTGATCTTCCCGATAATACTAAAATATCCCTCTACGCACTCGATAGGCCAAATTTCATTGTTCTTGGCTACAGTCAAATTATCAAAAGCATCTGAATGGAAAGTTAATTCTCCGCCATCTGCTAAGAAAGCACATTCAAATGCGTACGGCATAAGAGAAAGCCCAGATGTTACTAAATTATTTCTTAATTGCATTAAGCGTTCATAAAAATTCATCCAGTACTCATTATTGTAAGGTGTTGGCTCTTTTTCTGCATCTTCAAAATCAGGCTCACTCTCATTGAAATCATATATTTTTTCAAGATGTTCACACATCTCAATTAGTTCTTTAATGCTAAAATGCCCTCTTTGATATGGATAAGCTAAAAGCCTTTTATTACCTACGTTCTTTTGTTCGACTGGATTTACCATGTTCAGTCCTTTTTTTTCTACAACAGATATGTCAGAGGTGTTCTCAGTTAAATGCAGTATATATTGCACACCATTACGCTCACCATGATAAATTTCCAATCCTGGAATTTTTCTGTAAAACTCCACATTCTCATAATCCTCGAGTGCACTTTCTGAATCAAAAGCATGTTTTGCTGCCCTCGTATCATGAACCAAAACAATCGTACAATCATCTTTGCTTATCTCAGAGACATCAATATTATCATCAACATTGAATGGCTTTTCAACGGTCTTGAAGGAATCAACTTGATTAACAAGATATTTGCCATAGATATAGAACGCATTTGATGTATCCAATTTATCATATATTCCATCTGTAGACAGCAATACATACGGAAAACAATATCTGTCATAACAATCGGTGATAAAAGCATATTCTGCTCTTCCTGATACTAATGAGCTAGTTGATGAGGTCAATTTGACCTCATGTCGTTTAAACAATTGAAATCGTCCAAACTTGTCAAACAGCAGGACTGCCCCATCTCCTAACTGTCCAAAAAGGATTTTCTCATTTGTAAAAATAGCAAAGATTAGCGTTGTTCCATATTTTTTTATAATTGATAAATTACTCTCTCCGCTTCTTTGTTCGCTTTTTTTGTAATGTTGAAGCACTTTTGATCTCCAGGTTGAAATAAAATCTCTTTTGAAGCCACTATTTAAGAAGAAACTCAGCCACTCGTCATTTTGGGATTCTGTTTTGCTATATTTGTAGGCTTTGCATGCAAAATCATATAATAACTCACACGCTATTTTAGAACCAATATCACTCTTAACATATGATTCACCTCCATGACCATCAGCTATGGCCACTACTTGGATGTCTGTTCCGATATTTTCTATTAAGCAGTAATCCTGGCATGGTGTACCATTTGCAACATGTCCTCGTCCTTTTTTTCTTGCATAGTATGAATTATATCCATTGCTAGTTTTTGCTTCTCCGAAAGACTCATAATCAATTATCGGTTCCATCTCAAAATCTCCTTTTACCAAAAATGGGAGCATCGCCACAATAACGATACTCCCACCATAAATCTTTACATACAGGATAAAGAAGTATTACAAGATGTCGTCATCGTCTTCGCCCCAATCAGGATCGCCCAAGTCAATGACTTCTTCATCACCATCAGTAATACTTGATACCATCGACGTAACGGTGACCCAGTTAATTACTTTTCCTAAATCTGTCGCCTTATCAATTTCAAAAACCAGCGGTTGCTGAACATCGGAAATAATACCTTCAGATGCAAACTCAACAAGTTCATCTCTTCGGTAATCTTCGACGCCAATTGCAATTCTGGTTACTTTTTCCTTGCCAGTGTCACCTGCAAGCATTTTCTTCATCTCCTCAATAGCCTTCAAGTAGTCGGCATGCTCTTCAGGGTTACAGTATCCATCAGTCACAAGAATTACTACGGGTCTAAGCGCATGTGCACCCATATATTCCTTACGAAGCGATCTGTTAGCTTCCCTAATTGCTTTAGGTGTACTTGTTCCACTAGCAACCTCCAAGTCTTTCCATACGATAGAAGCAACATCTTCACCCCTTTCGAATGAACCGACTTTCCAAACAGGATTATCGCTGAATGCAATAATTCGAACCTTTAAGTCTACGCATTCATCATCTGCGACTTTCATAAGACTATTTTTCAATATGGGAATCGCATTATTCAGCTGAGTAATACGCCCATTATACATAGAATATGAATTGTCAAGAAGCAAAATAAGATTCAATTCTTCCTTGGTAATGATACCATCTCTGTTTCCCATGTTGGTAATCCTCCTAAAATAAGTATTCCAATACTGTGTGATATATTACAAATCTTTCGATAATCCTCACATGCATCTGCAAAGTATAACACAGCATATTGCCTTAGCAATTGCATTTCTTTACGAATGTTTATCATTCATTTTTGTAAAACCATTTGAAGTTCTGCCGGAAAGGCTTCCCTAAACTCAAGCAGTGATGCTGTTTTGTGGTTTGAAGAGAACACCAATATTAAGGATATATAAACACTCCAAGCCATTTCTTTTTTGTGGATCTCAATCATTGAGTAAGTTTGTCTTGAACCCCCAATCAGTTCTCCTAACTCAGCTTATGAGACTCCCATTTTTGCCATTAATGCTGGCAAGTCAGCCAGTAATTTTTCCATCAGCATCTTTTTATCTATCTGTGTAATGCTACTAATCACATTATCCGTCAAATTATTACCTGCCTTTCTTCATAATTCGGCAACGCCCTATTTAACACAAAGTGATTAGTTATTTGAATAACTGTGTGTATCATAACATTTTGTCGTTGGAGTTGTCAATATGTCGATTTTTGTTTCGTTTTATATTTCCCGTCTTCCGTCGAAGTACTATGAAAGTTCCGACGTTTTAAATTTCTAATAAACTATTTGATTTTGCACAATTCTTTTTAAACTCTTTATTTTTAAAGGCTTTTATGACATAAAAATATTTCAAAAAAATTTGAAAAATTTTTTTGAACATATTATAATCATAGTACTTCATAGTACTTTATTTTTAGAGGTGTTTATGGCTTATTTTTTGAGAAAAGAAAAGAAGAAAAAAGGTACTTACCTTCAGATGTATGAATCATTTTGGGATAAGGATAAAAAGCAAACAAGAACAAAAAATGTAAAATCTTTTGGTTATGTTGAGGATTTGATTTCATATGAGATTCCAGATCCTGTTAAATTTTACAGCGACTATATAAAAGCGCAAAACGAGAATAGAACAAAAGTTCTTTCTGAAGAATCCCGTCCTCGTGCATTTTCCACCCAAACTTAATATAGGACACTTCTTGCTCTACTCATTAATTGATGCGCTTGATGTTAAGGAAACTATTGATATACTTGCTTCTCAAATGCGTTTTCAGTTCTCTGTATTTGACTTAATTACACAACTTATTTATGCAAGGGTTATATCACCATGCTCTAAGTCAAAGACAGCCTCCCATGTCTTTCCATACCTGTATGGCAGCTCAACCATATCTGAAGACCAAGTATATGACGGATGTTCTTTCATAGGAGAGTCTTATAAAAAGTACATTGATTTATTTAATTACTCTTATGAAAGCTATTCTAAAAGGGATCTAAGCAATGTATTTTTTGATTGCACTAATTATTACTTTGAAATTGATATCCCTAGTGATGATAAGCAAAAGGGACCTTCAAAAGAGAATAGGCACTCCCCGATAATAGGGCAGGCTTTACTTTTAGATGCTGATCTAGTACCTGTCTCCATGCAAATGTATCCCGGAAATGAATCGGAAAAGCCATATATTAGAAAAGTTATTGAAGAAATGAAGCAACGACACAACGTATCAGGCAAGACGATTCAGGTGGCTGATAAAGGACTTAATTGTGCAAGAAATATTTATGCTGCTGTTAAAGAAGCGAATGACGGCTATATATTTTCAAAATCAATACATGGTAAGAATCTAAGTGAAAAGGAAAAGAAATGGATTCTACTTGAGAATGATACAAATGTCTTTTCTAATTACACTGATGAAAGAGGTAATATATCTTTTCGTCTTAAATCCTGTATTGACAGCTTTGATTACAGTTTTTAAAGAGATTGATCCGAAACAGGAAAAAGAAATGGTTACAAAGTTTACTGTAAAAAGAAAAAAACGTATTGTATCTTATAATCCCAATCTTGCAAAAAAACAAAGGCTTGAAATAATTAAAATGGTCGATAAAGCTTCAAAGTTTTCTACATACAAAAATATCGCTAAAGATGAACTTGGAGATTGTGCTAACTATGTAGACATCATAACTAAAGATAGTACAGGCAAGACAATAAGGCCTATAATAGATTTAAATAAATCTAAGATTGATGAAGATCTTAAATATGCAGGATATAATCTTTTAGTGACATCTGAGATAGATATGGAGCCATTACAGGTATATAAAACATACCATAGCCTATGGAAAATCGAGGAATCTTTTAGATTTACAAAATCATACCTGGATGCCAGGCCTGTTTATTTACAGAAAAAAGAAACAATCTATGGGCATTTTTTGATATGCTACATTAGCTTGTTTCTTTTAAGAGTATTAGAAATCAAGTGCTTCAAAAATAAAATAAACTCTTATGACTTGATTAACTTTATGCGTGATTTTAGGGTGGTAAATAAAGGTGATAATACATATATCAATATATCAAGAGACCAGGCCGTTAACGAAAAGGTTAAAAAACTGGTTGGATTTAGCAACCTTGATGCCCTCTATTTAACCAAAGCTGAAGTCGACAATTTCTTTCAAAACTGTATGCTCTTGGATACCTAGAGTACTAGGTTTTGAGAGAAACGACGGAAGTCAAGTAGGATGTGATAAAAGAAAAGAAAAAAGTTTAATAAACCTGAATTATTCACGGTACAATATTTTAGTTAATTACCGTGCTATTAATTTTTAAACTTAACCCATGACGCTATAACTGACTTAATATATCTAAAAATGGGCAGACTTCCCCTAGGTAGAGTTTTTGAGTAGTTATTAAGCTCTCAAGGTTTGTTATTAGTTGCTATTCGAGTTGCACATATAGCTTGCTGATGTTTGATATAGTCTCATAGAACTCATCCTTATATGATATGGGCAACTGCTACACAGCTTGAATGTTATATACCTTGCTGAACGAATTACTTTTGCTGCAATCTTTAGCAGTTTTAGACGGACAGTATCAATTCGTTGTTTTCTCATATTTGCAGATAACGCCAATCGTCTAAACCAATTAAATATGTTATAAGCAAGTGCATGTATTTGAAGCCTGTTGGCATTTACAATTCTTGTATGACTGCTGACAGAAGCAAAGTCAAAACCTGTTTTACTTTCCTTTATGAAGTTTTCCATCAAGCCTCTTTTGCAATAGAACTTGATAAGATATTCAGGGGATGACTCCATATTTGTAACAATGAATGTATACATGTAAGTCATTTGGTTTTCAGGTTTTTCAACTTTACAGACAACGCGTCTTTCATAAGGCCAAGGACCTGCCTGATACATGAATTCACCATAAACTACAGCATAATCCACTTTGTTGCTTTTTGTGATTTCATCAAGTTCATCTACAAGATATGATGCCTTATCACGAAGTATTGCATTTTCTTTCAAACGAATTACATAGCCGGTACCATTTTCTTCACACTGTTTATAAAACTTAGTGTTGCAAAGCCACTATCTCCACGAAGGAGAAGTTTAATTTCCGGAAAATCTTCAAGATATTCATCAAGTATAGGCTGTAGAAAGTCTACAACCCCTGTGCCTGAATACTGAGTCCCGTCGCGAAACTGAATTTTAAGCAAATCTCCTGTGATTCCATCATAGCAAACAAGTGGATGGTAAACGTTACTTTGATAGTGGAAGTTAAATGTTCTGCCTTCCTGTTTGCCATAGGCATTAAGAAGTGTTGAGTCCAGATCTAAAATGATAGCTTCCGGCATCTGAATGCTATAAACTTTCTTTCTAAGAATTTGATTTATTGAAAGGAACTGATTCAGTGAATCCTTATCCATTCGATTATGAAATCTTGAAATGGTTGGTTGTGATTAAAGTGCCTTTATTCAGCACTGCTTTAAAAACAGGATTATTGGTCTTAAATGATTGACTGAAAAGTTTATCAATGCCAAGTTTACTTACGAATTCTTTATAAGAAGTAAGCCTGCATCAGAGGATAAATCGCCTCCATTGAAATTAATTTTAATTTTTCTATTGCTTTCAAGTGATAAGGTGTTTACAATACTCATAAAGGGCTCCTTTGTGTAATTTTGTTAAGTTTTATCACCTTAATTTTACCACAAATGGACGCTCTTTTTTTATTCACTTGATAAGTGAAAGCAATATTTTGTTAAAATATAGTAATTATATGGCTTTTAAGCCACTTTCATGGAGTTACCATGAATAATCTAGGATAAATTATACACAAAAATTTTGCCAGGGGTATAACAGCCTTATAGTATGTGGATAATTAATTTTTTTCTTCAAACCAAGCTGTGGATAATTTAGAAAAAAATAGAAAAATAACTGAAAGTGGCAAAATAAAAAAATAAATTTATTCTTCACCGCTGGATGTATATAATCTATATGTCAAGCATAAATGATTATGTCCTAAAATAATTATTTTATAAGCCCCACAAAAGGGGCTTTTTATCATGCACTTTTTAAATCTTGTTCAATTCTGTGTGGTTGTGAGTGGACAAATTTTTTAAAGGCACTTCTTCTCAAGGATGATTCATTGGTGGAATATAAGGTTTTCTAGGTTTTGGCTTTTTGTAATCAGCGTCCAGGTCTTTAGACTTACGCTCATGTGTTGGTATTTCCTCCAGCACATGAATATCTTTGTCATTAACGCACGCAAACAAAGACCTATCAAAAGCCTTGATAAGCATAACTTTTGTTCCTTTTCGATAATGGATCTGCACTCCCTTATGATCTATCATCTTATAAAACTTTTTTCTCAAATTGAATCGCATGTCCTGCATCAACAGTTCTTTCTGTCAGAACCGCTAAAGTAAGATTTATTTTTTCCTTAGACGGTTGCGTTTCAAATACAGATTTGATACCATAAAGTGGAAGTGCAAACTTCTCATTGAATTCTTTTATGTAGGAGTGAAGGAATTCATTGGCTTTATTGATATCGGTTACGCCTGCGATTCTGAATTCAACCGGCAGGCGTGACTGTAAGGTTTGATTCAAACGTTCTATGCGTCCTTTAGCTTGAGGTACACTACTTGATTCAAGTTCCACACCAAGCTGCTTGCAGGCATAAGCGAACTGTGTATAGGTGTCTTTATCATCAGATGAGGCACCTTTTTTCTTGTAAGTAAATACAGTTCTTCTATCGGTAAGAAACTTATAAGGAATACCGTAATCAGTAAGTATCTGATCGAATACATGGTAGTAGCCGTTAAGAGTTTCCTGAGTGTCAAACCAGGCACCTGTAACAACACCTGAAGCATCATCAATAGCCAAATGTAGATGCCATATTTGTCCCGGTATCCATTCATATGGGGTTGCATCCATTTGTTGTAGTTCACCGAAATAAGCACATCTTGGACGACGGCTGTGGGCATCATCAATTGCTACCAGGTTGGCCTGTATAGATGCCAGCTCCTTCTTTGTCTTTGCTGTTTCTTTTTTAGCTTTCAGCTTTTGCTTAATACGTCTACGTTTTAGCTTTGGTGGCCTTTTGGAGAAAGAATATATTCAGACTCCAAGATATTCATTACAGATGAATGTGAGATACATATGTCCTCATTCTTTTTCAGAAGCTCTGTATAGTGCTCAAAGTTTGCATCATAGTATTTAGTTCTGTAAAGGTCTATGACTTGTCTACGAATATAATGGGAGATTGTAGTGGCCGGCTTTTTGCCTTTGTTACCGTGTAGAAAGAATTTCTTGCCACTTTTTATATATCCCTGTAACATACGATTTATATGCCTCCTGGTGCATCCCAGTACCATAGCGGCTCTGTTCTTGTTAGCGGTATCAGGGTGGTCAGCCAACCCTTTTTATAACTTCGTATTTCTTTTTGCTCATTCATTGATAAAACTACCTTTCTGATAAGTCTGTTCCTCCTGTTTAATAAAATGTATAAAGCACTATTCTATCATAAACAGGACATTTTCGTTTGTGGTATATTAGGACTTTATCATATACGGCTTATATCTTCACCGCTGGATGTATATAATCTATATTGACAAAAGTGAAAAAAAGATGTAACATGAATTTTTACATAGGAGATTTTTGCGTGCATGCCGTCGTTTTATCATATTATTGTATTTATTTTATCTACTATTGATAGATAAAAAAATGTAGGTTTATTAGTAATTAATTGTATTTATGATTAATTCTCATTGTTTAGTATTATAAATATTTGAATAGTCATAAATTATAAAAAAATAATTTTTAGAAAGGAGATACTTAAATATGACATGGACTTGTACATACTGTGGTCAACCAAATCTTATGTCTTACATAGCTTGTAGTAGATGTGGACGTCCTAGACCTTCAAATACATACTATAAAAAAATTATTTACATATATAAGTAATTAGTATAGGTATAGTTTTGTTGGTTCTTTGTAAACTATTGGGGGCTGCGGGAAATACTGAATTTTAATCCCTACAGAACAAAATAGAAATATCCTGACAAATACAAGGCGTTTTGGCTTTGTTACTTTGTCAGGATATTTTGATTTTCTATAATACCGTATATTTTTGGGCATAAAACCCTTTTGGCTGAAATTTTGTCTTTAAATTTTTTATTATGCGGTTTTCTCCTGTAGTTTTTCCTTCAAATTTCTTTAGCTTTGCATGGAGAAAACGATGATATTTATTTATATTTCTTCCTATTGCAAAAAGCATAAATTCTTTATATACCTTATCTGAAGAACGATAGTTGAAGCGTCGGAAATCTTCATTTTCTTTAATATCTCCAAAATGGCCTTCTGTTTGAATAGAGCGTGTCTGTCGTTTAGGATACCTTTTTCACTCTGTATGTTAGCATGTAATTTCTCTCGAAGCTCTTCCCATACTTCATTGATCTTCATCACTTTGTTCTTATCAACATCTTTATCAGGATTATATTTGTATAAGCATTTAGGCTTATGTTCACATCCACTACAGTCTGAACATCCATATACTTCATATGTTTGTGTATAACCATTCTGTCATTTCTTTTCTGTGTTGATATGTCTCAGTTCACGCCCGTCATGACAGATATAGACTTGCTCATCCTCAAATACCGTTGTCTTCATGTTGTAGTATTTACCTATATCTTTACTGTATGCTCCTGTTTTTCGTTTCTCGTGATCCTGTAGTTTTATATAACTGTCTATTTGATTTTCTTTCAGATATAAGAGGTTTTTCTCACTACAATAACCGCTATCTGCCGTAACTTCTTCAAGCACTTCTCCAAATTCTTTTTTATGCTTTTCAAGGACAGGAATTAGTGTGTTATAATCTGTACGATCATTACTTACATAACAATGTACAATAAAATAATTCTCTACTGCTATCTGTACATTGTATGCAGGCTTTAGCTGCCCATTCAGCATATGATCTTCCTTCATTCGCATAAAGGTTGCTTCTAAATCAGTTTTGGAATAGCTGTTTCTATCTTTTCCCATAATTTCAAAGCATTCTTTATAGTGCATTAATCGCTGTACACAATGTTCAAGCTCTTCATAGAGTTGTTGAAGTTTTGGCTTTCTCTTACCCTTTCCGTTAACAAATACAATACCTTCTCCGTTAGCAATAGTCATAAGGTTTTTCTGAAGCTTAAGTATTTCAAGAGGCGAGCAGTTATCAATCTCTATAATACGGTTATTAGATAACTTTTTATGTTTTGTAATCTTTCTTTTTCTGTTCTTTTCAATAATATCTCTAACTTTATCAATCCCGTCAATCACAAACATTTGTGCATTTCCAAGCTCATACTTTTCACCAAATCCATTATCTTGTAAAAAAGAATTATAGTCTGAATAAAGCTTATCAATAGAATCCAGAAGACCTGCAAGATGATAATTAATGCTTCCACGCCATACAAAAGTATAACGATTAGCATTAGCTTCTATTTTTGTTCCATCAATAAACAACTCTTTTAATGTTACAAGGCCTTCTTTTTGTAATCGTTTCATAAACTGATAGTTTAAGTTATCTAGGATATCTGAAGTGAGTTTCTTACTTTTAAATTCATAAAAAGCATCTCTTTTGGGCTTTCTCCCTTGAGTAAGCCAGATAAAAGCAATATCTCTTTCACATAAATCCACAATACAATCGATTGAGCGTATTCCTCGCATATTTGCATAAGTAATAACTGCATACATCATGATCGGGTTGTACCCTGTTCTTCCCTTATCCGAACAATTTGCTAACAGTCCGGAAAAATTTAAATCCTCCATAACTTTTTTTAGGGTATAGACTTGATCGTCATCGGGTAAACTCAATTCATAGAAGCTAAAGTTGATTTTCTGTTGACCTATTTCAAAAAAGTCATTATAATAATTAACTGTGAGCATAGTTACATTATAACATGTAACGGAGAAAGATGGTTATCGTTAGCCATCTTTTTTTATGTAAAAACTTAGGGTGGTGTGACTCATTTTGAGCCACACCACCCTTTCTTATGACTATCATTTACCGACAGCCCCTTCTATTATGCATTCTTATATGTTCCCATTACAACTTTTCTGAGAAGATCTACAGGTATCATTGTGAATGCCAATATGAATACTACTATCCAGCCCTGTATACTAAAAGGCACACAGCTGAACATCTTTCCGATGAACTGGAAAGGTGCAAGAGGTATTGAACCTGAATTTACTATCAATGCCTGTACTATGATGATGGCAAAGAATACCTTCAAAAAAATCCCGGGTTCTCCTTCAATCCGTTGAAGATAGAGAAACCTTCATCTCTTACATTGAAGCCGTTAAACAATGCACTTGCTATAAACAGTACAAAGTAGCCTGTAAGTAATTCATCCATATTTCCGCCGAAAAGGTTCATAAAGAACGGTGTTTTTAAGGTATATAAAGCTTACGATTGTAAGCCAAAGTCCCATAGTAAGAATCTGAACGGCCATATTCCTGCTGATGATATTTTCATCTCTTCTTCTCGGCTTTTCCATCATGTAGCTTTCCTTAGCAGGCTCATTACCGAGCATTATAGCTCCGAGACCGTCCATTACAAGGTTTACAAACAAAAGGTGAGTTACCTTAAGAGGCTCTTCCACTCCGAAGAAAGGAGCGATGGCACTTACTATAACGGCAGTTACATTGATGACAAGCTGGAACTTACAGAACTTAAGTATATTGTGATAGATGGTTCTACCGTAGAGTATCGCATCCTTTATAGATCTGAAGTTGTCGTCAAGTATTACTATCTCACCGGCTTCCTTTGCAGCCTCGGTACCGTTACCCATAGCAAATCCGACATCGGCTCTCTTAAGTGCAGGTGAGTCGTTTACACCGTCTCCTGTCATACCTACAACAAGATTCATCTCCTGACAAAGCCTTACCATTCTTGACTTGTCTGTAGGAAGTGCTCTGGCAATAACTCTGATATGCGGTATAAGCTTCTTTACTTCATCATCGCTCATCTCATTTAATTCAGCCGATGAAAGTGCTCTGTCTGAAGTATTCTTTATAAGACCTGCATCCTTTGCGATAGCTACCGCAGTCTCAAGTCTGTCACCTGTAATCATTACAACTTGGATACCCGCTCCCATAACTTCCGCGATAGCATCCTTTGCCTCGGCTCTGACATCGTCTCTGATACCTACAAGACCGATGATTACCACATCGTCATTGACAGAATTTTGTGTAAGTGGCTTCTCAGAATATCCGAATGCCAAAACTCTCATGGCTCTTGCGGCAAGCTCGTCAATCTTTCTGTCAAGAACGGCCTTATCAATAGTCTTTACTTCACCGTTCTCATCAAGATACTTCTTAGCCTTTGCAAGCAGTCTCTCAGGTGCACCCTTATAGAAAGTCTTATCAAGTGAATCTATCCTTGCCTGACTGAACTTATTTGTAGAGTTGAAGCCCTGATGTGCTCCCACTACCAAGTCCTTATTTTCTGAAAGTGCATTAAAAGTATCTTTTCCGATAAACTTCATAAGCGCCTGGTCTGTAGCGTTACCTCCGATTACAACACCTCTGTCGTCAAAGAGTGACTGTGTATTCTTACCGATTGCAATATCTACAAGACCTTTTACCTTGCTGTGCTTACTAAGTTCTTTAATCTCTATGGAGTTACCGTCGGCTGTAAAGAAATCCACAACTTCAAGGCTTCCCTTTGTAATGGTACCTGTCTTATCACTGAAGAGTATGTTTAGTGAACCTGCAGTCTCGATACCTTCAGCCTTTCTTACAAGGACATTGTGGTCAAGCATCCTGCTGGTATTTTGCATAAGTACAAGTGAAATCATCAGCGGCAAGCCCTCAGGTACCGCACATACTATAATAACTATTGCAAGTGTAACAGCCTTTATAACATCCTGTACTATATGCTCTATTCCAAGTCCGAAATAAGGAGCGAATCCTCCCGCTCTCACTACAAAGTATGCAAGATAAAGTACTGCAATAACCGTAGCGCCCACATATCCGAATATGGATATCTGATGTGCAAGCTTTCCAAGCTTTACCTTAAGCGGTGAATCAGGGTCTTCTTCATTCATCTCAAGAGCCATCTTACCCATCATTGACTTAAGTCCGACTCTCTTTACAGCTAAAACACCCTCGCCGTCAAATACTACGGCACCTCTGAAAGTGAATGCGCATCTACGAAGGTATCACCTGTGATATCTTCCTTCAGTTCAAAGGATTCATCCGCAGCGGTCTTTTTACACTCTTCAGCCTCACCGTTAAGTGCCGAGTTGTCCACTCTCAAATCACCGTCTACAAGAATACCGTCGGCAGGTATCTTATCTCCGGACTGTAAGAGCACCATGTCTCCCACTACCACGTCATCCACATCGATAATAGTTACAACACCGTTTCTGTAGACCTTACAGGTATCCTTTTTTGTGTTGTCCTTTAACTCACGATACTTGGTATCGCTTGCCACACCCGTCTTTGCGGAAACAAAAGCCACTATGATTACTGCAACAATAGTACCCAGAGGCTCATAGATCTCCGCATATCCCATAAAGAACATGATTATCATAAGCACTGCAATGGCAAGCAGTATTCTTATCATAGGGTCATTAAATGTCTCCTTAAATTCCTGCCAAAAGGTGGTAGGTTCGGAATCGGGAATAACATTTGAGCCGTTTTTCTGTCTTGACTGCTCTACTTCTTTCTCAGTCAAACCGGTAAATTTCATATATTTTCCTCTTTCAAAGTTTTAGGAGAAAGCCTAAGCTCTCTCCCGTAATTTATATTACATACGCTATTTTACAATAGTTTAGCAATAATTAAAAGTATAAAAGTATTATAAATACCTGTTTGCAAGCTCTCCGAGGCTTGCATCTGTAGTGCCCTGTCCTACAGCCGAGAACTTCCACTCACCGTTGTGTCTGTACACCTCACCGAAAATCATAGCGGTCATACCTGCATAGTTCTCTGTAAGATTGTACTTAAGTATCTCTTTATTGTTTGAAGCATCTACAAGTCTGATAAACGCGTTTCTGATCATGCCGAACTCCTGACGTCTTTGTACAGCCTGATATATATTCACAACAATAACTATTCTGTCGTACTCTACAGGGACGTTTGCAAGATCTATTGTGATCTGCTCGTCATCACCTTCACCTGCACCTGTCAGATTGTCTCCCATATGGATAACGGTACCTGATTTGTGGCGAAGATTACCGTAGTATACCACATCATCCTTATATACAAGCTTGCCGTTCTGCAAAAGGAATGCAGATGCGTCACAGTCGATATTGCTTTCACCGCCTGAACTTCCAAACAGTGATGATAAGAATCCGCCGCTCTTTTGGGCTTCATCCCAACCAAGACCGACCACAATTTTTTTAAGTCCCGCATTTTCCTTTGTAAGACTTACCTTTTGTCCCTTTTGTAAACTGATAGACATAAAACCTCCTAGCCTCTTTAGCCTACGCTACTTCTATTCCGTAGTGATTGCAAAGTGCCGCAAGTCCGCCTCCGAAACCGCTTCCGATAGCATTGAACTTCCACTCGCCGTTGTGCTTATATAACTCACCTACCACTACCGCAGTCTCAATAGAGAAGTCCTCACCGAGGTCAAATCTGATAATCTCGGTATTTGTTACCTCATCCACGATTCTGATATATGCGTTTGATACCTGACCGAAGTTCTGTCTTCTTGACTCGGCATCATAGATTGTTACGGTGAATGCAATCTTTTCGATATTTGCAGGTACCTTTGAAAGATCGATTTTTATCTGCTCATCATCTCCGTCGCCTTCACCTGTAAGGTTATCTCCCATATGCTCAACGCTCTCTGACGGATGCTTTAAATTGCCGTAGAAGATAAAGTCCTTTTCAGTTGGACATTTGCCGTTGCCGCCTACCATAAATGCAGCGGCATCAAGGTCGAAATCAGCACCTGAGTCAAACGCATTTACATCCCATCCTAAACCTACAATTACTTTTTTTCAGTCCCGGATTTGTCTTTGTTAAATCTACCTTCTGTCCTTTGGATAAATTGATTGGCATAAAATCCTCCTTTATACACCGAATTTTTTTATAAAATTCATTTTTAATATTTTTCAAGCTTTTACCTTGTCTTCAGCTCTCTGTCTTCTTGCATCATCCTGTATTCTCTTGGTCTCTTCGATACCGTTTACAATAGTTCTCCAAGACTTCTCAAGAGTATCCACTTTTTATTGAACTGCCTGAAGCCATCTGTGCCGTAAGCTTTGCCTGTTCGACCGTATTGGTTGCATTCTTTAAAAATCATCTCATTTGTCTTCTTATCAAGCTCTGAGAGTGCTTCAGCCTGCAATCTCTGTCTCTTTAACATAATAGCCTGTGCAAGACTCTGCTTAAATATAGGCAATGTGATAATGAAAGCCGAATTTATCTTTCTTATCAGGTTTATATTGCTGAACTCCATTGTCTTTAACATAGGAATTGTCTGCATAGCCACATTCTCCGCCACTCTAAGGTCCTGTGTTCTTTGCTCAAGCATCATAAGTGCATTGTTAAGAGTGGTAAGCTCAAACTGTATGGACTTATCACCTGTACGCTCCATCTCTGCGGTTCTGTCCGCGATAGCCGCTTCAAGCTCTTTACAACCCTGCTCGCCTGCCAAAAATATACTTAAGCAGATCGTGGTAATAGTTCACATTTGAGTCAAACATTGTGTTGAGCTTTTTTTATTGGTCTCTTTGATCTCACCCTCATAGCCCTTAAGCTCTACATATACCTTATCAATCTCTCCGCCCATGGTCTGATACTTTTGCCATTATCTTATCAAGTTGCTTTTTTTGATACCGCCGAAGAGCTTGTCAAAAAGACCCGGATCCTGCTTAATCTCTTCAATATCGAACTTGCTCATGATATTGGTAAGTACACCGAGCATCTTGGATGTCTCTTCAATCTGAGCGATATTCATACTGTTAAGTACCAAATCCGACGACTTGGATATCTCGGTAGCCACCTCTCCTCCGAAGGTTACAATACTGTCAAGATTGTCAAGTTCAATCTTGCTTACAAGTGCATCCACCTCTGCCGAATTTACCAAATCGTTTCTTAGTTTCTCAGACTCTACCGCAATATCAAATGTCTGAGTTGTAGCCGGTAATGTCTCACCTTCTACAGCGGTATCTGTCACTACGCTTGCTTCACTCTGTTTTGCTTTTGTAAAATCAAGTCCCATTTTTTCCTCCTTGCTCTGTGCTTTAAAAACCGCAGACACAGAGGCCTATAGTTTTATTAACCAAAAAGTCTGGCAAAAAATGATTTTTTCTTATTATTGCCGGACTTTAGCCTACTGAAATCAGGTATAGCCACATCATAAAGATAATTGCCTATTATATGTTCCTTTACTATCTGATTGTTGAAATATTTGCCGGTATTGTCATATCCTGTAGGTACAAAAAACAATATATCGAAACCTATCAGATTCAAAAAGGCAACAATTATACTATCTTCCAACGAAATTATGCTCTCCGTTGTATTTACTATTATAAGCTTTGGCGGGCATTTTGTAAAATCAAAGCTCTGTATAAATCTTAAAATTTCCTTAGGTAAATCTAAAACAATTGTAATAATCTTATATTCCGTTCCGTTTTGCCCTGTTCCGACTATCACCTTACTCTTTAAAAGCTCCGAAAGCTTATCCAAAATGTAGTCCTGAGTCTCAGCTCTTAAATAATCATATTTAAAACCGTCCCATTTTTTTATAGCTTCCTTATCAAGCCTGTTGTTCTTATAAAATGAGGTCACGCCTGCAGCAACGCTTGCATTGCCTTTGTAGATATTTTCATTCTTATATAAGAGTGTGGTATCCGTCAAAAGGTCCTTTATCTTAGCAAAATATGCATCTATATCCGAATTCACTACGCCTGAGACTTTTGCGCATATCACAGGGATATTTACCGCATTGTCAACTGTGGAGAAGTTCGGTCTGAATCTGGCTTCCTGTTTCCAATAAATTGCTATCTCCTCATAGGTGGTCGACAGTATTATTACATTTGCCTTTGTAAACTGCATATCACGATACATTCCCGTATCCGAATACATCATGCTGTCCAAATCTCTTTCCGCATTACGCGCGGTCGTACTTATACTGAGTCCTACACTGTCTGTCGGGAACTCTCTTATTTTCAAAGTCTCTTCAAAGCGTATATCATAAAGGTTCTTATCTTCAAGCTTGTCTTTTAGCTTTTCAGGGTTGAAAATCACCACATCGACGGGCAGCTTTGACACCATCTTTAAAAACAGACATTCCGTATCACTCTCCACACTTCCGAAGTATATAAGTATCGGTGTAGGTGAATGTATATCCATACCGTTCATAAGCTCCACTATATATCTGTTAATCCAGCAAAGTATATATATGCCCTTATTCATTATCTTGTTCAGGTCCATATTCATAAGCTTACTTGTCTCAATCATAGTGTCTACAAAGGCGTCTCTTGCGACATCTATAAATGTGTTATTTGTGAACTTGATATTGGTTTTAAGGTCAAGTATAAGCTGATTTTCATTGGCATAATTGCCTCTTTTTATCTTTGCTATCTCGTCCACGCTCGGATTTGTGATACTGTTGTTTATCACCTGTACTTTTCTGTTTGCTCTCTTCAAATCCTGATAGAGCAGGTAGAGTTCATTTGTATAATTGTTTCTGTCGTCACAACCGTTTATCCTTACAAACATATTGTAAAAAAAGGCTGTGTTCTCACCTCTTTTTATATTTTTCAAATCCTCAAAGATATCACCGCTAAGCCATGCGTTGGTATTTGGCTTTATATTTACATTGCCGCTGTAGAGCATCTTTTTGTTTTTATCATCCTCATACAGTTTAAGCAGCCAATCAAGGTTAAATCCCGGCGGAAATCCCTCACTGCCCATCTTTAAATCAATGGAAAACTGTGACTTCGGGTCTATGGACAGATACTGTGAGTCACCTCCCGGTTGCAAAAGTATAATATCCGCACCTGCATTTGATAATATATTCAACGTGGAAAGCTCGGGGAAGTTTACATTGCCCCAAAAAATAATCTTCGGTATATCCTCACTTCCAAGCCTTTCCATAATGTTATAAAAGTTATAGTAGAGCCAACACATTATTCTTGTGAAGTTGTTCTTCAATATCTCTATATTCTTACCCTGACGCCTTAGTACCTCCAAAGTATCAAAGATACCGTCCGCCATAGACGCTCTCTCATAGTCTCTGATTCTTGGAAGCCATCTCTTAAGGGCATCCGCTATAAAGCCCGGGCCGTGTACATATCTGTCACCTATAATCTCGTTAAAATATGCGATATTGTCGGCTGTAGGATTTTCAATATGTGTGTCAATTATTGCGCCGTCCTTTTTAGCCAATTCATAATATTTTCTGATAAATTCCAGTATTGTTTCGTCATATGAGTTTATCCTGTAAAAGTAGACTCCTCTGGGCTTTCTCATACTAAGTCTTTTGAAAAAATCATCAACTTCTTTTATCTTTTGATGCAACAGCATATATTATCCCCTTTCAAGTATCATCTGATAAAACTTTTTGCAAATCCATATATGGCATCATACGGTACCGCCAAGTTTATATTCTGTCCTTCACTAAATCCTGCCGTACTTATTCCTATTACCTCTCCAAACATATTTAAGACTGCACCGCCTGATGAACCCGGCGATATAGGTGCGCTGAACTGTATCATATCCACATTGTCGATATTTCTAAAACCTGATATGATACCGTCCGAAACCGAGTTGAAAGTCCGAGCGGACTGCCTATAGCCACCACATTTTGCCCTCTTACAAGTTTCTCTCTTCCGTCAAAAAGTCTTAAAGGACTCAGTACTCTTGCTATCCTTATTATGGCAAGGTCAAGATATTGATTATACTTTATCACCTCATCGGTTTTATAAATTCTCTCGTCATCTTCAATCCTTACTTCAAAATAGTAACCGCCTCTTATTACATGGTTGTTTGTCAGTATGAATCCGTCTTTTCCGATCATGATACCTGAACCTGTTCCAAGCATCTTTTGTCTATTGTCATATACCGCAATCATTACAATGGATGTTGAGAGTTTTGCAAGCTCGATATAGCTAAGCTCCCTTTCAGTCTTTATACCGGACCTAGGCATATTTGTATCTGCAGAAGCTACTGCCGTCTTAGCAGCTCCTCCCGTATTTGATATATGAGAGTTTGCCGCACTTGCTTCAGTCTTTATTACTTTATTATCTCTGTCTTTTCTTCTTATTGATGCAAGGCTTATTCTCACTCTGCCTTCTTCTTTAACCTGTGCTGTGGGACTCTCTTTTTTGATATCTTTACTTTTTGTACTCTCAGGTATTTCATAAGGCTTCAGCACCAACTTATCCTCAATGAAATCTCCTATTCTCTTAGTGTAAAAATGATCCTTCAGTATATCCGTATCTTTTGAGTACTGTAAAAGGCAGACATCCATTCCAAGCAGATTTAAGAATACAAAAAAATAGATTTCAGACTCCTTATCTATGTTTTTTGCCACCACCTTTATATTCCTGTCTCCGTCAATCTTTATATCCGAAAAGTTTTCACACAACCAATACAAAAGCTTTACCATTATATTTTTTTGTATTGTATCTGTCAGATTCTTCTTATATTTGTGCAGCAGATTCTCAATTTCTTTCATTGCACCTACAAGTTCACTCTCTGAAATATTTGTCTTTAAAAGATCTATATGACCGGTGTTTACAAAGTTTTCATAGGCCGTTTTTATTCTCATGCAATCACTGTTTATATGAAGTGAATCAATATATTTATAATATATTTTTTTCCTTCTCTCATATCCTTTGACAGATATTTTAAAAGGTCGTTTATTTCATTTTCAGCACCTTCAGACGCCCCGTCAAACTTGACCGCATAAGTGTTTCTTATATCGCCGTTTTTGCCGCCTCTTATACTGCCAAACTCCATATAGCTGTTTATATTTATAGGATTCAACCTGTACTTAAACATATTTACTCCATTGAATTCTTTCTTTGTTTTATAACTTTTCTATGCTATAATTATACCAATAATAAACCTATATTCAAGATGCCCCGTATAAAAGACCGTCTACAAAATAAGCGGCCGTTTTATCCTTGCAATCTTAAGCTCATTTGTAATTTATATTTTTTGACAGGGGAAGACTATGAAAGATTCCGGTATTTACTATAGCTTGGGTGCATTGCTTTACACCGCTGCCGACAATACGAATATTATAGACGATATAATATTTGAAAAATTTAATATTCCGTTTTCTTTAGCATTTTCATTCGATACGACAAGCAATGATGCCGAAGCCGACAAGGCCGAGAATGTCCTTGTAAAGACCTTGGACAAGCTCTTTGTTGCAAAGAAGGAGAGAAATTTCTATATACCCAAGCTCTTTATAAGAGTCCTTTCCACAGCACATATCCCACATCTTTACAAGAAGTTCGGAAGCTTACTTGATCTTATCACCGGATTTATACTGCCTGACTTTTCAGTATCGAATGCAGATGTGTATATCTATGAAATGCAGCGTATCAACTCGGTACTTTCCACCCCTGTATATATTCTACCGGAGCTTGACGGCATAGCGCTTCTTGACTTAAAAAGCAGATACATTGACCTGTATTCAATCAAAGAAAGGCTTGCCACATATGAGGACTATGTGCTCAATGTACTTGTTTCAACAGGCAACGTACTCAACTCTTTTTGTGTAAGGAGAAGAGTTGACGAAAATATTTATCAGAGCTCCCCTGTAGCTTCACTTTTAGCCGACATCGTAACTGTATTTGCAACCGACTATATACTATGTGCCCCAGCTTTTGAATACTATGCGGGTATAGGCTGGGAAGAAGGACTTTTAAAGGAAATTGAGTTTGATAAGATGAACGGTTTTGTAGGTAAGACTGTAGTCCACCCTAAACAAATTTCCATTGTCAATGACGCTTATAAGGTGTCAAGTATTGACTATGACGATGCACAGAGTGTGCTGGATGACAAGAAGATATATCAGGTCCGTGCCAATGTAAACGACACCAGAATGAATGAGCCGAAAATCCACTACAGCTGGGCAATGCAGATTATATTCCTTGCAAAGTACTTCGGCGTAAAGAAATATTGATTTAAAAGGGGATGTGAAAAAATCTATTGAGTTTTTTCGCATCTCCCTTTTAGAGTGTTTTATATGTCTTTCATCTTTTTTATAATGCCCATACATTTATAATTGTTTAATCTTGTATACTCTATTTCACTGTCTTTTTCTTTTGCCAGTCTGACTATATGGCGAAGCTCTCTGTCGTCTTTATATCTCTCATCTATAAGAACTTTCCACGGTACTCTTCTTAACAGCACTCTTGTAGTCTCTCCTATACCCGGCTTTATCAAGTTTATATCATCTATACAAAATCTCTTTGCCTGATTTTGCGCCTCTGTGATTCCCTTTGTCCCCGGCATATCCGTATTATCTTTATGAGTTCTGAAAAGTTTTTGTATCTCGTCTATGAAATGATAGCTTAAATCCTGATCTTTATATTCCTTATAATACAGAGCTCCGTGGAAATCATTTTCACCTATTATATCACTTCTTAAGAATGTCCTGCTGACCAGTCCACATACCGTAGCATTGAGTGCAGAGCTTGGAATAAATATATCACTGTAAGTTCCCGTAAGTACGGTCTCACCTGCCGGGTCACATACCACCGCAAGTTCAGGCGAAACACCTTCATAGTTTTTGACCGCCTTTCTTAACTCCTTAAGTATCGCTCCCTTTCCTATCCACCCGTCTACAAAGAGTACATCCTTTGCAGGATGGCGCTTTAAAATATACTTCATAGCATTGTCGTCAATGCCCCTGTCTCTGATTATAGATACGGAATAATGCGGCAAATCCATATTATACTTTGCTTTTATATATCTTTTTAAAAGTATGCCTATAGGTGTACCGGCCCTTGCAAGTGATACAAGCACAATATTTTTTCCGCGGCTTTTCACTATCTTGTCTGCAAGTGAACCCAGCGCATCCGCCATAGCCTGCCCGAAGATTTGTAGCGAATCAAAGTATATGTCCATATATTCCTTACTTGGAATATATTCTATCGGAAGCATTTCGCTGTAATGCATTCCCGACTGTATAAGTTTTTCTCTCTCCCTGCTTGGCAGAGGTTCCACCATTCCGGTAACATCCTTTAAAAGGAATATTACATCCTCTTTTTTATAACTGCTGTTCATTATCCCACCTGATAAAATATATATCTTTATTGCCGGCAAGCTTTATTGCCTTTAATATATCGTTTTCACCGTTCTTATCTTTGCCGTCACTGACTAAAAAGAATATATCACTCTTTTTAAGATCATAGATATATGTCTGTCTGTTTTTGTCATAGATACTCTCCACCTCGTATCTTGTATGCAGAGGATAATCCTTTGTCTTTGAAACTTCAATAGGACTTCTGGTGGAAGAATGTACATAGACCTTACTTGACTTATCCACATTCTCATATATGTACTGTGCCAACTTAAGCGGCACATAGATAAACTCTTCAGTTCCAAGTACCGTAACGGTATTTTTACCCTTTATCAAAGTCTTTATATCTATATTTTTTTCGAGGTACTCTTCCAACCTTATTATTTCATTATCAAGATCTTTTATATTTAACAGTCTTCTTGTTCTTATATCTGTTTTAAAATCTATATATTTTTATATTGTTTTCTTTTGGAGCATTTTCTATTCTAGATACATCTCCGTCTGTGATTGTATCAAGCACATCGGCTTCAAAACTTTCTTTATTTATATCTCGTATATAGATAATCTCCACATTTCTTTCTTTAAAAAACTTTTTTCGATCTTTTGAGAGTGTATTTGTAAGCGGTGCTATCGCATATTTTTTGTTTCCGTTAAATATGCTCTCTATTTCCTCTATACAATGCCATATTGTATTGCCTGTAGTTATCTCATCTTCTACAAATACGATTCTATCAATCCTTTCATAGATTTCTTTCATATCGGCAAGCACAATTCTTTGCTCCGTGGCGTGGCTGTGTGCCTCTGTAAAATATATGTACTCATTTTCTGCACATATATTTTCTCTGGTTGTCTGCATAAAGTAGGCTCCGACACTGCTTGCCAGAGTCGCTCCTATCGCTATTGCCGTTTCCGCAAAACCTATAACAAGTGCATTCTTTAATATATTTTTTGAAAGTTTTGCAAGTGTACCATACTCATTTTCAACGTCTTCAACCAACGCCGGCTTATGTTTGCCCTGATTAGCATTGATTATCAAATAGCCTCTTTTATTATTGTTGAGGCGTTTTGCAAGGCTTATCTTATTCATTTATCCCACCAATATAAATATTTATCAACATAAATATAGGGGTGACTTTCGCCACCCCTATATTAAATTCAAATCTCATCATCCGAATTATAAATCTGGAATACCTGGTACTCCTTTATAAATTCAAATCCGACTCTTGAAGCAAGCTCCACCGAATGTTGATTTCTCACATCCACATATGGATTTATATTATTGTCTTCAAGATTAAATGAAACATTGGATGCCGCTGTAAGAGCAAGGTTTCTTCTCCTGTATTCAGGATTGGTAGCAAATACAAGCTCCATAAAATCATTACTGTATACCCTACCCATACATCCGCTTACAGCTTTATTGTCTTTGTATACCATATATCCGAGTGCATCCTTCTTAAAGTCCTCACTGTTGTCAAAGCAGGCTGAGAAGTCTTCGCTCCACATATCGTTTAAGAGAGCTTCGTATTCTTCAGGCTTAACTTTATCTATAGTAAGTCCTTCTTCTAATGCGCCGTTTAACTCTACCAGCAGTTCTCTGTTTTTTTATACCTTTAAACTGCAAAAAGGTATCTTGAAAAAGTTTCTGTATCTGCAATCTATATTCTCTACAAGCCAGTCTATCCAAGACTCTGAAGTAGGGATAATATATGATCCTTCTCCATGTCTTGCTATAGTCCCCCACAAAGATACAGCTCTGTCTTTCTTCGAGTAACTCCCAATATATACATATAGTGGTATATTTTTTTATAACACAGTATGAAGCTGCACCTGTAGCAGGTACCCAGACTCTTCCACATTTTTCCGTCAAGCGCCTGTCTAACTAAGATATCGTCTGTCGCCAACTCCGCCAGACCTTCCCTTTCCTTCAAACCAAGTTCAACCATAATACCCTTCCTCGTCTAATCTTTTTATTTTCTTTATAAACATAGTTTAACACAAAGAATGGGTTTATACTACAATAAAAAACTATGCTCTTTGTTTAAATTCTTCCTTACGAATCTTCGACACTCTCACAAATCTATTCAACTCTTCATCTGAAAGTTCAGGACTGTCTTCATCATATAAAATAGGACATTTCTTTGCATCCTCTACTTCTTTCATCTGTTCTGTTGTCAATTTTGTTTCTTCATTAAGTACATATGTTTTAATAGCCATCTTTATACCTTTTCCTTTCTCGCTCATTTGCGATTCTGGCTGATATTAAGCGAATCTTAGGGTCTCTATATGTATAAACTACCAACAATACATCTCCTGCAAAGCCGATCGTTATATATCTGTCTTCCATTTCACTATGCTCTTCATCAAAGTACTCTATTCGTTCCTCATCCATAAATACCATTGCAGCTGTTTCAAAGGAAATTCCATGCTTAACTTTATTGATTTTTGCTTTTTCTTCATCCCACTCAAATAGCATATCCCCCTCCACAATAATGTATTACTGATTTAATTATAATTTTTTATTTCTTAATTTTCAATATATAAAAAATCCCCCTCATAAGAGGGGTGAAATATTAACCTATAACATTTGCCATACGAATGATAGGTCTGTAATTATAATTTGAAATCTTGATTCCTGTTCTTGCAGATGAAGCATGTACTATCTTTCCGTCGCCTATATACATAGCAACATGGCTTACAGATCTTCCTGAACCGTAGAAAATAAGATCTCCGGGCTGTAGCTGGTCTGCACTTGCTACTGTAGTACCTCTTGTAGACTGCTCTGAAGATGTTCTCGGAAGACCTACACCTGCCGCATTTGCCAAGATATACTTTACAAAACCTGAGCAATCAGCTCCGATATAAGGATTTGTACCGCCATATATATATCTTCCGCCTACGAAACTCTTGGCAAAATTGGCAATCTCTTCTCTCTTGTTTGCAGACTTTGTCTCCATTATCTTCTGTGTAGCTGAAGCTGCCGCAGCCTCCGCAGATTCAAGCTCCTCTATAGAAGCGTCGCCCGTCTTTATTGACATATATCCTTCAACATCGTTGTAAGAAACCCTTGCATAACCGCTTCCCATATCTTCAAGTATCTGGAATACATCTCCCTTGCTTGCCTTACCGATTGTCTCGTTTGATGTCATGCTCTTGTAGATATCAAGTGAGCTTGCTTCAACTGTTGCTATATATGTACCGCTCTTAAGTGCAGGACCGCTCATAATGCTCTGTCCGTACTGATAAGTAATCTTTCTTACTGTTGTTGCAAAAGATGTAACAGGTGAAAGAGTGGTTATAGTCATTGCTGAAAGTATTCCGATTAAAAGTTTTCTTGTGTTATTCATTTTAGGCTCCTTATTCCTTTTATGGTAAACCGACTTAAGCCGGTATTAAAATCTCTAATAATTACATAATTACAAACGTTTATGTTTGTTAAGTAATTGTTACGAAACATAGTATAAACTTACAACATCCATATGTCAAGCTTTTTTATATATAATTTGAATTATTTTTCCGTATATGTTTTTCATAGAAAAAGGGTATAAATACCATCAACTGACGATATTTACACCCTTTATTGTTAAACTCATACAAATTTTTATTTCAAAAAGCCAATCTGATGTCTACATATATCAATCAAACTTGTAAATAAATATATATTGTACTGAAATAAAATCACAATATTTTTTTGTCTTTTTATCCACTGTAAAGGTATTACGGATACCGGTTTACAGTCTGAAATTTCGGCCTTGAAATCTATAAATTGTTAAGTCTTGTAATACTTTCGTAACAACTTAGTACCTGTTTTTATTATCTATAATTCCTTTTATAAGTCCTATCACTATAAGCACCGCTATTATCGGCAGGAGTACAGGTGCCAAAAATGAAAATACCGCCACTATAACGACCACTACAAGTATAAGCACCGCCAACGCAATAATTAAAGGAAGTATCAAACTCTTGCCGGTCATATTATAGATTTTAAAAGCACCGTTTTCTTCGCGGCTGTCCTCATAACCTTTATCAAAGCCTTTATTGTTAAACTCATAATCCTGATTTTCTTTGTAGTTATCTGTACTTTCCTCAATCACTTCATCCTCAAGCCCTACAAAGACATCGCTGTAACCTTCAGCCACTTTTATTGAATTGGCGATAAGCCTCGGATCGCCAAGTTCATTCATGACCTCATCCATGCTTCTTCCCTTTGCAATCTCTCCATCAATATATGAGGAATAGTAGTCTAAATTATATTCTATAAGAGACTGTGAACCTGTAGAAAACAAGGCTCTTTTCAGTCCTTCAAGGAACTCTTCCTTTGTCATTTATCCTCCTAAATATATCTTTTCAGTTCTTCTCTTCTTTGCTTATAGTCAGGTATCTGTTTTGCCACTTCATCCCAAAAAGCTTTGGAATGATTCATCTGTTTTAAATGTGCAAGTTCATGCTCACATACATAATCTATCAATCTCTCAGGCAGAAAAAACAGTTTGAAATTGAAATTCAAATTCTTCTTTGAAGAACAGCTTCCCCATATAGTCTTTACATTCTTTACCCTGACCATATTGAAGTGAACATCCATCAGTTTTGCAAAATCATTAAGCTTCTTTTTAAATATCTTGCCTCCTGCAGAATGTAACCAAAATTCTACCATACTTTCATACTTATCTACAGGCAAAATAATATGAAAATTTTCATCATATTTCATGAATAAAAATTCCGCTTCTAGCTTAGGGCTCAAACCATGTGGACTTTGGCGGCATCAGCTTATTTTCATCCGCTACCGCAAAAAGCTCCGTCATAGAAGTCGGATGCATCAAAAATGCAACTTTTCCTCTTCCGCTCTCAAGCTCACTCTCTAAAAACTCCACGCCTCTTATGCCGCCTGCAAACTTTATTCTGTTGTCCGTTCTCGGATCCTTTATCCCGAATATCGGTTCAAGCACAAAATCCTGCAATATGGATACATCCAGACCCTTTATCGTATCATCTGATATAATCTCTTCCTTAGCTTTAAGAATATAAAACTTATCTTTAAAAAGCATACCGAACTCATGTCTGTTTGTAATCTCTCTTTGCACATGGCATTCTTTTATATCAAAATTTTTTGATATACTTTCAAGTATCTCTTCCTCACTCTTTAAGTTCAAATCTAAGACTATTCTGTTGTACGGAAGGATATGCAGCTGTCTCTCATCAAATATCACAGATAAAAAGTAGTTGTACTCAGCATTCTTATCATTATATTTTTGTCTTCTCTTTAATGCCACCTTTACGGCGGAAGCCGCTCTGTGATGTCCGTCCGCAATATAGAGTGCAGATATATTCTCAAAGCATTCAGCTATCTGTTTATTATATTCTTCGGCAAATTTCCACACTCTATGTCTTACATTATCCTCACATACAAAATCATAAAGTGGCACATTTAGAGTATTTTGTGAGATTATCTTTTGTAAAGTGTCGTTTGCTTTGTATGCCAGGAATATAGGTCCTGTCTGTGCGTCCAGTGTATCCACATGATTTATCCTGTCAATTTCTTTTTCTTCTCTAGTATTCTCATGCTTTTTTATAATGTTGTTCAAATAATCGTCTACACTGGCAAGCCCCACTATACCTGTCTGACTTCTTCCGTTCATTGTAAGCTCATACAGGTAATAGCTGTCACAGACGTCATCTTTATATATGCCCTTGTCTTTGAACTCATTGTACAAATCTCTTGCATGCGTATAAGCCTCTTTTGAGTACATATCAAAGTCATCGTCAAATGCCGTCTCCGGTCTGTCAATATTTAAAAAGGCATACGGTTTGCCTGCCACAGCCGCCTTTGCTTCTTTTCTGTCATATACATCATATGGCAATGACGCCACCTGCTCTGCCATATCCTCTCTCGGTCTTACACATTTGAAAGATTTTACTATAGCCATCCGTCTCTCCCTAAGTTTTTATTAAATCTCTTCAGGCTATTCTATCAAATGTAGTAACAACAAGCAATATTATATAATGAAGGTTCTTAAAGTAAAGTCATATATTCCTGTGTGCTGTTATAAAATTTTGACAGTAGAAAAAAACACTTGTAAATAGTATAATATCGTAAGTAGTATCGGAAAAATAAAGAGGTGGAACTATGGAGTATACCGAGATAAAATTAAATGTTTCAAATGACAACATCAAAGAATATAAGCTGTTTGAAGGAATAAAGATATATTCAGATATCTTTTATATCTGAAGACAAAAATCGCTTACAAATAAAAGGGTTTATATTACTAAAAAAAGAAAAATTATGTCTACTATGAAAGAACGGATGTGAATTGGAATTATTGGAATGATAAAAATAAGTATGATTTCAGTTTTGATACGAACAGTATCAAACATAATATTATATTTGAAGTATCAAAAGACTTGACTTCATTTTCACATTATCTGGGAGAAAAAGTTGTTGAAAAGATTATGTTAAAAGAAGCAACCGAGAGATTGTGGAAAAAAATTGGATATATAATATATTCTCAGTTTCAGATTTTAATATTTCTTGTACACAGAGGGATAAGTTCTTCTATAAAGAACTTATCCCTTTAATGCATATTGATTACTCTATGATTTCTTCTATTTCACCTATCAAAATAAAATGCGGCTCCGGCCTCCATGACCGTCAGTATAGATATCAGGATAAAGTTCATAGTAGTCTTTTATTTCCTGTAATTACTTTATTACTCTTACCTTCAAAACTCCGTCAATGGCATTTAACTCATCAACAAGTTTTTCACTTGCCTTACTCTCTATATCAATAAGTGTATATGCTCTTGAAGCCTTTGACTTGTTTGTAAGGTCTGAGATATTGTAACCGTTTTTTGCAAATGCCGATGTGATCTGACCGATCATATTCGGAACATTCTTATGAAGGATTGCAACTCTTCCTTCCGCCTGACATACTCCCATATCACAGCTTGGGAAATTCACGGAGTTCTTGATATTACCGTTTTCAAGGTAATCCACAAGTTCATTTGCAGCCATCACGGCACAGTTGTCCTCACTCTCCTGTGTGGAAGCACCCAGATGAGGTATTACTATAGCCTTCTCCATCTTTGCAGACTTTGTATTCGGGAAGTCGGTAACATACCTTGCAACCTTTCCGCTCTCAAGAGCCTTCTCCATCTCATCGTCATCTACAAGCAAATCTCTTGCAAAGTTGAGGATAACAACTCCGTCCTTCATCTCGGCTATGGAATCCTTGCCGATCATACCCTTGTTGTCATTTGTAAGCGGTACATGAAGTGTGATGTAGTCGCAATCTTTGAAGATCTCGTTGATATCCGTGATATGCTTTATCTTTCTTGAAAGTCTCCATGCCGAGTTTACGGAAATATACGGATCATATCCCAGTACTTCAAGTCCGAGTGATGCTGCCGCATTGGCAACCTCGGCACCTATCGCACCGAGACCTATTACGCCCAGCTTCTTGCCCTTTATCTCTCCGCCTGCAAAGTTTTTCTTACCCTTTTCCACATCTTTTGAAATGGTATCCGAATCCTTGATGCTTCTTGTCCACTCAATGCCGCCTACGACATCTCTTGCAGCCAAAAGCATTCCGCATATTACAAGCTCCTTTACACCGTTTGCATTTGCACCCGGAGTGTTAAATACCACTATTCCGGCATCGGCACATCTTTCAAGCGGAATATTGTTTACACCGGCACCGGCTCTGGCAATTGCAAGGAGATTTTTTGAAAATTCCATATCTCCCATTGCTGCAGACCTTACCATGATTGCATCCGCCTCATTTATGTTGTCTGTAAGCTCATAGTTTTCGTCAAATATATCTGTTCCCACGCTTGCGATAGCGTTTAAGCAATGTATCTTTTTCATTATATCTCCTTATGCATTTTCCTGTTCAAACTTCTTCATAAACCCAACCAGCTTTTCTACGCCTTCCTTAGGCATAGCGTTGTAAATGCTGGCTCTCATGCCGCCTACACTTCTGTGTCCCTTTAAGTTTACAAATCCGTTTGCCTCGGCCTCTTTTACAAACTTGGCGTCAAGTTCCTTATCTCCTGTAACAAAAGGTACATTCATAAGTGAACGGTCTTCCTTTCTTACAGTGCCTTTTAAAGAGCTTTTGATGAGTCAAGGAAATCATATAAGATCTTTGCCTTTTCTTCATTTCTCTTCTTCATAGCTGCAGTCCTCCAAGTGATTTTTATCCACTTGAACACTTTTGCCGCAGATGTAGATGTTATATGTCGAGGTGTATTATAAAGTGACTTGTTGTCAGCATGGATTTTTATATCTGAGCATTGAAGGTGTGCCCTCAAGTACATCATCAGTTACCAAATCATCTCTTATGATTGCGATTGCCAAGCCTGCAGGTCCTACATTCTTTTGAACACCGCCCCAGATAAGCGCATACTTGCTCACATCCATAGGCTCTGACAAAAAGCATGATGACACGTCCGCTACCAAATCCTTGCCCTTTGTATTCGGCAATGTCTTAAACTTTGTACCGTAGATTGTATTGTTCTCACAGATATATACATAGTCCGCATCTTCTCTTATAGGTAAATCGGAGCAGTCCGGAATATATGAGAATGTCTTATCCTCACTTGATGCTACAGCCACTACATCGCCATACATCTTTGCTTCCTGAAAAGCTTTCTTTGCCCACTGACCTGTGATGATGTAGTCGGCTTTTCTGTTCTTCATAAGGTTCATCGGAACCATTGCAAACTGTGTATGTCCGCCGCCCTGTAAAAACAGCACTTTATAATTATCAGGGATGTTTAACAGATCCCTTATATCTCTTTCAGCCTCTTCTATTATGTCTTCATACACCTTGGAGCGGTGACTCATCTCCATAACGGACATTCCGCTGCCTTTATAATCAAGCATCTCTGCAGCCGCCTCTTTTAAAACTTCCTCCGGAAGTACTGCCGGACCCGCACTGAAATTATAAACTCTTCCCATGATAATCTCCTTATAACTTATATTAAAACCTACGAAGGTAGATTCTTTGCATTATTTTACCGGATGTAACTTCAAATCTTTTTCATCAAATGCATCTGATATGGCCGCTCCCGGTGATACCATCGGGAATACCTTTTCATCAGAATCAATCTCACAGTCAATAACAAAAGTGGTATTTGACTTAAGCGCCTCGTCAAATGCGGCGTCAAACTCTTCTTTTGTAGTAACTTTCTTTGCTCTTGCCCCCATAGCCTCAGCCAATTTTACAAAATCGACCTTGTCTCTTAATATAGTCTGTGAATATCTCTTACCGTAGAATAGATTCTGCCACTGTCTGACCATTCCAAGCACATGGTTGTTGATAACAACCTGTATAATCGGTATATCATATCTTGTAGCGGTAGCTATCTCATTCATATTCATTCGAAAGCACCCGTCACCCGCTATATTGACTACAGTCTTATCAGGCTCCGCCACCTTGGCACCCTATAGATGCTCCAAGTCCCGTAGCCCATTGTTCCGAGTCCGCCTGATGTTATAAGTGTTCTCGGATGCTTAAACTTATAAAACTGTGCGGCCCACATCTGATGCTGACCTACCTCCGTACAGATGATAGTGTCGTCCTTTGTCTTTTTGTCTATAGTCTCTATAATGTACTCGCCTGTAAGTCCCTGCTTGTTTGTTCTGATAGGATACATATCCTTTAATCTTTTCGATATGTGCAATCCACTCATCATGGTGCAGAGGATCAAGTCTTGAATTAGCTTTTCTTAAGATAAGTCTTGCATCGCCTACCAGCTGTAATGTGCCTTGATATTCTTGCTGATTTCAGCTGCGTCCACATCTATATGCAAAATCTTTGCATTTTTTGCAAACTTCTTTGCATTACCTATTACTCTGTCCGAGAATCTTGCACCTATTACAATAAGCAAATCACACTCGGTTATTCCAAGGTTACTTGTCTTGGTTCCGTGCATTCCGACCATACCGGTATATTTCGGGTCTGAACCGTCAAATGCTCCCTTACCCATAAGTGTATCGGCTACAGGTGCATCTATCTTTGATACAAAAGCTTCTCAACTCTTCACTTGCATCCGAAAGTATTGCGCCTCCGCCTACAAGCACATAAGGCTTTTTTGAAGCTCTTATCAGTGATACGGCGTCCAAAATATCTTCTTCCCTTACATCAGCCTTCGGGCTTATCTTCTCAGGCTCTTTGTACTCATATTCAAAACTGTCTCCTGTGACATCCTTTGTAATATCTATAAGTACAGGACCCGGTCTTCCTGTCACGGCAATCTTAAAAGCTCTTCTTATGGTATCCGTAGCTTGTTGCCGTCTTTTACTATAAAAGCTGTACTTTGTTACAGGCATCACTATACCTGATATATCCACCTCTTGGAACAGAGTCCTTTCCGAGAAGGCTGTTACCTACATTACAGGTAATGGCAACCATAGGTATGGAGTCCATATATGCACTTGCAATACCTGTTACAAGATTGGTAGCTCCCGGACCGCTGGTGGCAAGGCATACTCCCACCTTGCCGCTTGCTCTGGCATAGCCGTCCGCAGCGTGTGAAGCGCCCTGCTCGTAGACTTGTAAGTATATGTCTTATTTTTGTCCTGATTTTTTTATAACTCGTCATATAGGTTTAATATTGCACCGCCCGGATAACCGAAAACCGTATCCACGCCCTGTTCCAACAGACATTCAACTATTATCTTTTGGAACCACTTATTTTTGAGCCATACATCCTCCTATAATTCATCTACTGTTAAAACCAGCACCTCTCGGAGCGCCTGAAACAAAGCTTTCTGTATCTTGCAAGATAACCTGTAACCTCATTAAGTCTCGGCTTCCAATTTTCTCTTCTCTTTGCAAACTCTTCTTCGCTTACTCTGGCATTTATAGTATTTGCATTGATATCTATATCAATGATATCGCCTCTCTTCTATAAGTCCTATAGGACCTCACAGCAGCTTCAGGTGAAACTATGGCCTATTGACGCGCCTCTTGAAGCTCCTGAGAATCTTCCGTCCGTGATAAGTGCTACGGTGGTATCAAGTCCCATTCCGGCTATAGCCGATGTAGGATTTAACATCTCTCTCATTCCCGGACCTCCCTTAGGTCCTTCATATCTGATAACCACTACATCTCCGGCACTATCTACTGCCCTTTATAGCCGTGATAGCATCTTCCTCACAGTCAAATACCCTTGCAGGTCCTGAGTGCTTAAGCATTTCAGGAAGCACCGCACTTCTTTTTACCACACATGAATCAGGTGCTATATTACCTTTAAGTACCGGCAATACCTCAACCTTTGAGTAAGGGTTCTCAGCAGGTCTTATAACGTCGGTATCAAGATTTGTTGCATTCTTTATATTCTCGCCCACAGTCTTACCTGTAAACCGTCATACAGTCAAGATTTAACAGTCCGAGCTTTTGATATTTCCTTCATTACGGCATAGATACCGCCGGCCCTCGTTAAGCTCCTCTATATATGTATGTCCTGCCGGTGCAAGATGGCAAAGGTTCGGTGTCCTTACACTTATCTCATTTGCTATATCACATTTAACTCCACGCCTGCCTCATAAGCAATAGCCGGAAGGTGAAGCATTGAGTTTGTGGAACATCCAAGCGCCATATTCATTGTAAGCGCATTGATGAATGCTTCCTTTGTCATAATATCTCTCGGACGAATATCTCTTTTCAACATTTCCATTACGGCATATCCTGCTCTCTTTTGCAAGACGAATTCTCTCGGAATATACGGCGGGTATTGTACCGTTACCTCTAAGTCCCATACCGAGAAACTTCTGTAAGACAGTTCATTGAGTTTGCAGTATACATACTGAACATAGAACCGCAGGTGGGACAGGTCTTATTCTCATATTCCATTACATCATCTTCACTCATCTTTCCTGCAGCGTAAGCGCCCCAGCCCTCAAACATGCTTGAAAAGTGATGTGTTCTTTTCCTTAACTCTTCCTGAGAGCATCAGGGCCTCCCCTGATACAAATACTGTCGGTATATTTAATCTTGCTGCAGCCATAAGCATTCCGGTACTGTTTTTGTCACGGTTCGGAATCATTACAAGTGCATCAAACTGATGTGCCATGCCACAGTCTCTGTAGAGTCGGCTATCAAATCTCTTGAACAAAGTGAATACTTCATTCCTATATGTCCCATTGCTATGCTCGTCACTGGCAATCGCAGGGAATACTACAGGTGTTCCTCGGCCTCTGCTACTCCCAGCTTTTACCGCATCCGATATCTTATCCAGGTTTATATGTCGGTACTATCTCATTGAACAGAGCTTACTATACCCCTCTATAGGTTTTCTCATCTCCTCAGGTGTCATGCCGACTGCATTTAAAAGCGATCTGCTTGGTGCCTGTTGCATACCTGATTTCATATTGTTTGAGCGTAAATTCTCCATTTTTTCCTCTTTCTATCAAAATCTTTCAAATACTAAAATATGTCATCTATATCTATTTTTGCTTTTTCATAGCTGTCGTTTCCTTAAGCCACTCTGATACTATATCTCCCATTTGCGAAGTCTTAGTACCTTGATTCCCGGGGACTTTAAATCCATGTTCTGTAATTGCTGTCTAATACATCATCAATAGTATCTTCTATCTTCTGTGCCTCTTCTAAAAGCCCCAGAGAATGTCTAAGCAACATTGCTGCGGAAAGTATAGTTTAGCGGATTTGCTTTATTCTTGCCTGCTATATCAGGTGCGGAACCGTGGCTTGGCTCATACAGTCCGAAGCTGCCCTCTCCAAGACTTGCACTTGGAAGCATTCCTATAGATCCCGCTATCATACTGGCTTCATCGGATAATATATCCCCAAACATATTTTCAGTAAGCATTACATCAAACTGTCTCGGTTCCTTTACAAGTTGCATTGCCGCATTGTCTACAAGCATATGCTCCAAAAGTAACCTCAGGATATTCCTTAGCCACTTCTTCCACAACACTTCTCCAAAGTCTTGAGCTGTCGAGGACATTTGCCTTATCTACACTTGTAACTTTCTTTTTTTCTCTTGTCATAGCGATATCAAAGGCCACCTTTGCCACTCTTCTGATCTCATTTTCATTGTATGCAGAGTATCTACAGCCGTTTTTACACCGTCAATCTCCTTAGTGTATCTCTCACCGAAATAAAGACCACCTGTAAGCTCTCTGACTATCACCATATCAGAACCCTCTTTCTGCAATTTCTTCCTTTAAAGGACATGACGACACCAGCTTAGGATATAATGTCGCGGCCTCAGATTTGCAAAAAGTCCGAGTTCTTTTCTAATCTTTAAAAGTCCCGCCTCAGGTCTTAAATTCGGCGCCACATCATACCACCTTGAGTTGCCGACATCTCCGCCTACCGCACCCAAAAGCACGGCGTCACTTTTCTTTGCAATCTCTATGCCTCATCTGTCAGCGGTACTCCGTATTTATCAATAGAGCATCCGCCCATATCTATTTCAGTAAATATAAATTCATGGTCATATGCATCTGCAACTGCCTCAAGCACTTTTTTTGCTTCTCTTATTATCTCCGGTCCGATACCGTCACCGGGTATCAAAGTTATATTAGCTTTCATATATATCTCATTCCAGAATGCCGCTATAATGAACTTATTTTACTATCTGATTAAACTGTTCCAATGCTTTTTGTTTTATAATCCTTAATTAAAGATTTTCTTACCATAATACTTTAAAGATAATCTTTTCAACTTTACAGCCCACTATTCTCAAATTTGAACATATATTTTTCTATATTATCCATAACATTTGGTTAAGTAAGGCATTAAAAGGACCAAAGACAAATCTATTTGGCCTCTTTTTAGAAAATCTTCTTCTTCATCTTCTTCGGCTATAACTACCGAATATAGCCCCTATCGTTCCTGCCGATACCGCAACCGCCACCACTATAACAGGTCCTACAATACCTGCAAAAATTGGCATAATGTCCATATGCACCTCCAAAGCCCAACGACTTATTTAAAAAACACCCGTAGGTGTCAGTATTAACATCTATAAAACTGGGCCAGCTGGATTTGAACCAGCGAATGCAGGAGTCAAAGTCCTGTGCCTTACCGCTTGACGATGACCCAATAATCAAAAAAGTGGGTAGAGGGATTCGAACCTCGGCACTCCAGAGCCACAATCTGGCGCGCTAACCAACTGCGCTATATCCACCATATGCCATATACTATGACAAAAAAGCAGGTGATGGGAATCGAACCCACGTATTCAGCTTGAAGGCTGATGTTCTACCGTGAACCACACCTGCAAAATCAAGTGAGCCTGAAGGATTCAGACCCCCGACCCTCGGCTAGAAAGGCCGATGCTCTATCCAGCTGAGCTACAGACTCATATATTTTGTTTTTAGAAAACAAATCAGGGGTGACAGGATTCGAACCTGCGACCCCTGGTCCCCAAACCAGGTACTCTAGCCAAACTGAGCCACACCCCGTCAGATTCATTTACTCAATCGCGTCTCTCTGACACATACAGCATTATACCGAAGCATTATTGCATGTCAAGAACTTTTTAAAATTTTTAAAAAGTTTTGTCTCTAAAAACAATCCCGGGAAGGCCTTATTTTAAAAAGGCTTTTCCCGGGTTATATTATTTAAAATATTCATGACCTCCACAAGAAAAACAAATAAGTCAACGATGAATCAAACCATCCCTACCGCATAGGTCTGTAGAATAAGCTCTGTCCATAAAGTAGAGTGCACCTCTTGAGTAATCCTCTCCCAACAAAGCATTGTTTTTACCTTTGATGGTGGCTTCACTGCTTTAACCTTGAAAAATCGCTTATCCCTGATAGGCTGAAACTGACCTTACTGAAAATAACATCAGTAATCGTGTTTTCAAAATGACTTGACCGAACCCTGTTGATAACCACGCTGGCTACAATGGTTTCTGCCGTAAACATCGTATCACCTGACCCTCAGCTTCTACAATTCTTAGCAGATTATTGTAATCCTCAACTGTGAGAGAAGGTAAATCTAACGCCTTTCTTCTTTCCTCCAGAAGCCTTTCCATTTTTCATTTCCGGTCTCCTTTTTGAACGATTCTGAGCAAATCTATTCTCTTCACTCAGCAGTTGTATCTTCTAATCCGGCATTATCCAAAACGTCTCCGACCGCAGCTTTGTCCTCGTCATCATCTGACTTTCATCGGATGAATTGATTACATCAGCACTGACCATTCTTTCCGCTTCCCGCAAATCCGTTACTTGAAAAATGCAACGACACTTATGTAGCACCTCCTATAGTGAGCAACGCCATGTATCGATACATCCTTTTTGTGATTTTCATAGGTATTGACATAATCCTGCCACAAATGGATTTAGAAACGATGTAATTCTTGGCATAAAATCTCTCCTTTAATACAATCGCTAATTTTTGAATTATAGTGATTGCAAAAGGAAATGTCAATGATGTCATAAATATGTCATATTTTCGTAAGTATTACTTAATATGTATTAGTTTCTCAAAATAATACCAAAACTGTATACTATATCACCTGTTTATTAGTTAAAATCCGCATTCAGCCACTTTATAGCATACTCGGCATAGAGTGCCGCACCTATATCAAGTGCATTCTCGTCAATATCAAAGCCTTCATTGTGAATTTGAATCAAGGTATTGGGCTTATCCTCATTGGATGTACCAAGATATGCGTATGCTCCCGGTACTTCAAGTATAAACTCGGCAAAATTGTCACCGCCAAGTGATATAGGCCTTGTCTTTATGGCCTCATCACCTAAGATGTCTCTTACAACCTCTCTTACTTCTTCACTTGCCCTCTCGTCATTTATCAATGCTGATGTATAATCTGTCCAAACAACCTTAGCACTTCCGCCGTAAATTTCCGCAATATTTTTTGCCGTCTTTGTTATCTTATCTCTTACATCCTGCCTTGTTTTGGCCGATGTGGTCCTTGTTGTACCCTCTATCACACCGCTGCCTGAAACTATATTGTAAGAAGTTCCGGAGTTCAATATTCCTATTCCTATTACTACAGGATCTATAGGAGATGTTGTCCTTGTAACAAGTGCCTGAAGTGCCACCACCGTCTGTGCCGCAATATAGAGTGCGTCTATACCAAGCTGCGGTGTGGATACATGAGTAGCCTTACCCTCTATCTCTATTCTGAAATGGTCTACCGCAGCATTGTTTATAGCTGTTGTAACACCTACCTGACCGCATCTTAAGATCCGAGCCACATGGGTCGAATATTCTTTCAACTCCCTTTACTTCACCGTTTTTTATCATCTCCTGTGCACCTGCACCTATCTCTTCAGCCGGCTGGAATATAAGTTTTACCGTGCCTGCAAACTTGTCTTTATTATTTGCAAGTACGATTGCAGCTCCAAGCAATGACGCGTTATGTAAATCATGTCCGCAGGCGTGCATAACGCCTTTATTCTCGGAACAATAAGTTCTGTCATCTCTTTCAAGTCATAGGAAGTGCATCTATATCCGCTCTGAGCGCAACCACTCTGTCCTTCGATTCTCTGGTGCTGTTTTGATGACCGACATTACTTTCAGATTCGTCGGCTCCCGTATTTTTTGCAGGCTGCGTGGCCGCCTCTCCTCTTATAAAGCCTACCACTCCGGTTCCTGCACTTCTGTAATGCTCTATACCAAGCTTATCAAGCTCTTCTTCTATCCTTGTGGCGGTACGATACTCCTTCATACTCAGTTCAGGATGCAGATGAAAATCTCTTCTGAGTTCCACCAACTTTTCATGTATTTTCTTTACTTCATTTAATATATCCATAATGCCCTCTTTATTTTATCCTTTATTCCTACTCATTTAATAGGTTTTGTTTTATAGTATCACTTTTAAAATTTCCGGTCAAGATATAGACTAAAATTTTAAAGGCCGTACTCACAACCTGTGAATACAGCCTCTTTACATCTTTATTTGATTTTTGTAAGCTTTCCGCTCAGTACAAATCTTTGCATCGTCAAATTCATAGCTGCAAGTTGACGGTGTAAAATCTTATCGCCATACTTAGGCTCTATATCCGATTTGAAAGCGGATAAATTTTTCTGATTTTTTACCCAGTTATCAAACTCCTCACTGTCACTAAAGTCAAGCTGCCACGCGTCTTCCTCCACATTTGCCACATGACCTGCAAAAAAGTCAATCCGATAAACCGCATCTTCAGTTATAAGATAACCTTCCTTGTGGCTGTCAAAGAAATCCTGCTTCTTATATCCTTTAAGCGCCGCAAACATACTTCCGTTCTTCATATGATGACCGTATATTATATTATGGACATCACTCAGATCGATGGGATTTCTTGTATCCAAAAATATCGCACCTGCCGGATTCTCGGTTCTGTCCACCATATATGGTCAAGGTAGTATTCATTGTCTGTAGTATGTACTATCGGATAGTTTATCTTGGTATCGGGCAAATATATCCAACCCATGACATCACTGTTTACTTCTTTCAATCCCTTAAAGTCCACATCAGGATACAGCTTTTCTTCAGCCGTGGTCTCTTCTTGCAGTGCACTTGTCGTGGCGGTTGTCTGCTCTATGGTATACTTATCAATTTCTTTGTATGTATCCACACCTTTTTTATATTCACTCTGTATTTTTATTATATTGAATGCGGCATACAATGCTATTGCCAAAAATACAAAGCAAAGTACTGTTCGTATCTTATCTCTCAAGTTTTTCTCCTGTCTATAATACTTACAATCCCGGCTTCAGTCCGTTTACAATATTGCCAAACAAACTTTACTGAAGCCCTAAGTATCACAAATTTTTATAAAGTATATCACAGATGCAAAAACTATCAAGTATATTTACATTTCCAACCTGTAACTCATACCGCAGATATTGACGATATCTCCATTATTCATTTCTATATTCTCTTCATTTTCAAGCTTCTTACCGTTTATATATGTTCCGTTTCTTGAGTTTAGGTCTACGGCATAGAGTAAACCTTTCTTTTCAAAGAATTTCAGATGTATCCTGCTCACTCCCTCCACATCCAGTACATAGTCACATATCCTGTCCTGCTTACCTATAATAAAAGGCAGATAAGAAATCTCTATATCTTCCTTGCCGTTAATACTTTTTAATACTCTGCCTGAACTGTTTAACTTTATATCTGTTAAAAGTACCGTATTTGAAATCTCCTCGTTACCCACTTCGAATACGCTCTTTTCTTCATTCAAACAGGCAGCGCGTACACCGGGTTCATACCCGTCAAATACTTTTTCCAAAAACTCCTCTTCCTCGGTTTGTTCTTTTATCTTATTTCCTTTAAAAATACCTCCGAAAATATTGAACTGCTTTTTCTTTTTATCGCGACATTCTATAGGATTTTCCGTCTCGGTTTCATCTATAAGCACAGGTTCATATCTCTTTACCTCTTTTTGTACACTTCTATCCAACAGTTCTTCAAATCATTTATAACAAAATCCTTTTTTCTGACATTCCTTCAACATTCCGTACATACAGTTATCAGGCAATCTTTGTCACTCTTTATTGATATTGTCAATATACTTTCCAAAAAGCAATTTCATTTCTTCCTTATTGTTCTCGCTTCTTGGAATATATAAAAATGAATATCTTTTCAGATTCAAATCTGTAAATATATATTCAGGATCAAGTACCACCGAAGAGGCTTCCAATAAAAACTCTTCCAATGCCTTGGTGGCGGATCATTATATCAATGATAAAATCTTTATCTCCATCCGTATGTCATGGTCCTTACTAGAGCACCCTTGAAAGCGGTTGAAGTGAACTTATGTCATAGCTAGTTGTAGTCTTGCGTCTACTCTCTTTATCGTCGGCTTTACAAAAACCTTTAATCTCATTATGCTCTATCATGCCGAGCTCAATGCATATTTACTTTTCAGCTCAATCAAAAACTTTTCTTCGGTTCAAATATAATCCGGTTTACTCTTTGAGGTTCCTTAGATGAATTGACCTTTCAAGTCTTTCATATATCCCTCAATGCGGTAGTGGCTCTTATATATCCTTCAGGATTATTATACTCACCTCATACTTTTTCTCACCCGACTCTGCGTCAATAAAAATTTCTTTTCCTCTATCCTTGAGCTTCCTTTTTCTTTTAAGTTTATCAAACTCTTGAGCTCTCTTTGTCATACCTGTATCTTTCTCATCATCGTGAAAGTCTTTCCAAAAGCAGGTGCAGTTCCAAATTGTCTACAACCTGATGTTATGCTTGTCTATACCGTATCCGATTATAAAAAGCTATCCCCAAAAACACGAAAAATATACAGTAGGTCATCTCTGTTGCAAAACTTCCTCTAAGACTTTCTTTCCTACGAAAACCACAGGATACAATTTGCCGCAGTTATAAACGGAAACTTTATTGCCACCACTTATACCCTTTATCCTTCTTCTTTTTCATCACACAGTACATCCACAAAGAATAAGCGCATATATCGAAACAATGAATACTGAGATAAAAACAGCAATAAATTTTCTTTTAACTCCTAATATGGCTCCACTTCCTATAAAGACAAATGCATCTCCCTCGCCTAAAATATTTATTTTTGATCAAAGCGGCAGCAATATCGCTCCAGCTTAAAATACCTAAAAATCACAGACTTATAATCATGCTCATGCCTCTAAAAACTTTTCATAAATCATACAAGCATTGCTATAGCCAGATAGAATATAGCTATATGCGACCGTATATGTTTCTTCCGATATCCAAAAGCAAAATATTACTAAGTGCCGTTATCAAAATTATTCTTTCAGCAAACAAAATATTCAATGACCACCTCCACAGTATGAACAGGCTCCCAGATGCTCCACATCCGACAACTTTACGCTCTGAACATACGCCGTTATCGCACTGCAATGCGGATCCGAGTGATACCTTGTACCTGAAGGCATAATATATACCGTTCCGCATCTGCTCTGTTGCCGCACTCTCTCACGGATGGTACACCTCCGTTTTCATTTCTGACTGTTTATGTCCCGAAAGCGGCACCGGTCTTAGGTCATGTATAGATAGTGACACCTCGTTTTGGGTGATATCTTGTGAGGATTTTACCTATGCTTGCACATACTTTTCATCAGCAGTATTTTCGCTTCCGCCCTTGCCGCCGTCGCTCCTATCCACGCTCTTCTTGTAGCTACCACACTCCTGTCTACCCCGTTTTTTCCGAATATCCCTATAGGTAGCGAATATTTATAATCAATGCGTATACATACAGTCTCACCATCAGCCATACAGGATGAAAACAGTCCGTTTATATTTCTCATATTCTTATCCGCAATCTCAGTATTTATCTTTGATACCGCAAAAGGCGCCTATAGCCTCCCGATATTACTCCCTTTATACCCTCCATTGCACTGCTGTTATAGTTTCACCGTTTTCCTCTCTTTTACCTGTACTCAGTCTGTTATAGGTATAGGCATACTGGCAGAGTATCCTTGCATACAGCTTCTGCAATCCCCATGACTTTTCTGTCGGTATTCATCATATCAAAAAGGCATTAAAAGTATTGCCATAAGGCTATTATAAAAAGACTAGAAACAGGGCGGCTTCAACACTAGAGAGGCTTTGTGCGTCCTCTTATACCTGCATGTTGAGAGCTTTCATGATTTTTATTTTTAATTTCTTTTGGTATAGAAATTTCTTTTTGTTTTTCAAAATCACTATAAGAGGACATACACAAAACCTCCTTCAATATATTTTTCCACCCTGTCCATACTGTGGCCAAAGCTTAGACCGCTAAACTCCTTTGAGAAATAATGATATTTCACTAGAAAAACCTCCACGGCGCCGCAGAACCTGTGCATCTACGCCAGTATACCATATCCTTTATAAGAAAATCTTTTTGATTAGCTCTACTATCAAGCTGCGTTATCATCATCGAACATTTCTCTCTGGGTTCTTGATATATAGAAGCATCTTGAAGTAACCCTCATAACATACCTCTCTTAAAGTCATCACTATGTTTCGAGGTCTTTTGCCTCAATATATCAAATATGGAATCAGAGTCGGTGTGCCAGTCTTCACCGCTCTTTATTATGACTTGCCTCGGACTAACAGACCCTTTATGTCATTGCCGACTCCTGCGCACACAGCTGTATAAAGGTTTTTACAATAAGGTTATCAGCGAAGTCAGGTGCCATGCGACTATATTGCCGCACAGCTGTATGGCAAGCTGAACTATGTCCTGATCTCTTATTATGCATATAGTTGGGCGCTTCTCCCGAGTTGCAACAACCATGCACCGTACTTTCAAGATTTGCCCTGTCACTACGGCACCGTTTAATGTATACTCAAGCTCCATAAAGCGGCGTATTTATATCATCTGTAAAATCTGCAAAGTGCTTACCCTCTCATCTATCAGAGCCTTTCACGATTTCTGCCCAGTGTATCCGCACTGGGTGCATTTGACCTGACTGAGTGTGTTATACTCTTGTCGAGAAACCGTCCTGTTTGAATAACCAGTGACACCATTTGAAAATCATCTCCTTCAGCTGCTTTAGCTTCTTCATATCCTCATCGGCTATGCCGTGTTTACGAGCAATTTTCATTTCACCGGTGAATATACATCATCACTTACTCTTATCCATCCGTCACTGATTTCCTGCTGTAGTCGCCCTCATCATCTTCACTTCGCCTCATCAATTTAGCTTTGCAGACTGATTATATCAGATTCAAGATTATCAAGTTCCCGCTATCATACTTTCACTTTGTCGAAGACAATGCAGAATTTACCTCAAGTCTTCTTTCACTGTCTTTTGTCACATGGTCTTTCAACTTTTCTATTTCACCCTCTATGCTTGTATTGCTCTCCGAGAGTGTATCAGGTTTGATGAGTTTTAGCTTCTTTCCCTCAACTTTGCCGACATCTTATCAGCTTTTCTTCTCATATACAGCTCAGGAACCTTTTGCTTCTTTTTCAGATTGTCCTTGATCTTTTAAAGCTCACAAAGGGTTCTTATTATCGAGTTTCCTCCTCATCTAGCTTTATCCTTTTCCTGTGCGTCAATATTTTCAAGCCCTGTCAATCTTTTCCACATCATAGCTTCTCTTAGACTGGTCCGTAGTCAAAGGTAATCTTTTCCATGTCTTTTGCATCCCTCAATATCCTTCCACAATTTGTCAGGAGACCCGTCAAATACGGATTCAAAAGTGTAAGCTTCCCTATAGTCAATGATTTCCTGCTCAGATACATTTCACCGTTATCCATTTAAACTGATTTTCTTGTCAGAGCTTACCGTGAGTTTCAGATCCTGTACATTCCTGCAGTTTTTCACATAAGGGCTTCCTTATACTCCACACATCAAATCCTGCAAAGTCTTTCATCGTACCTCCCCTTTCATGCCCGAGTATCTGTAATTATCACATCGCCGTGGTATCTGCTAGGCATGCACGAATCATGCTGAATCTCCAGCTGTATTTTGTAAATAAAGCGCCTTGAAGTTCTGGCGGATTCCAAAAGTGCACATATAAGTGCAGCGCAATACAGACCAAATATCAAAGGCTATAAAGACGGTAGCGGAACCTCTCAAGTATGATACCTCTTTTGACTTCTTATTGATTTCCTTGAAAATATTGTTTAGAAGCTTACCTATATTACCTTTGGATATAAAGTACCAAACCAACCAGTACCACAAGCACAAATGCTATCTCTCCTATAACTCCGACTCCGTCCTCGTTTTCACTCCTTCCAAAATTCGACGCTCCTCCCTCCTTTTGCCTTTTCCACATTCCGGACATTTTCTCAATAGATTATCAACAATGCGGGAACAATTATCATCATCATCACTATAAAGTAACATCATAAAAAGCGGTAGGTAACGGTATTCAGCTCTTCTCCCTCTCTCTGCTGAAAATGGTAGCTTACAACACTTTTCTCCCAGGCACTCTGTGACTCCATCGCAAGTCAAAGTGCTTAATGTGGATATTCCGCTTTTCTGTTTTGCTCTAAAGCAGTGATGCCAACTTTACCTGCTACCTACGGGCAGCTTCTGCCAGACTCCTGTACACAACATTTTCCTGTGTACACCTGTTTTCAACTGCCTGCAAGAGACTTTGCCATCTCTTCATATGCCATACCTTTTCCTTGACCTCCTACTCATAATCCCTTCACTATTCCTTCGCTCAGCATGTGCTTGGCTAGAAAGACCTGCTATATAAATACTAATAAGTTTGATACTGCTCCTAACCAGGATAATCTTTTAACAATTCTCTCACTGCTCTTTCAGACTTTTGCCTGTCATTGTTTTCTCCTGAGATACAAAGTATGTGCTACAATTATCCCCATTATCAGAATAAAGGTGAGAGTCACTGTACCGTCTTCAGGTGCTATACCAATTTCTTTCAGCTTAAAAAGCTTTCAGGCCGTCGACTCACCTGCACTCTGCGGCCGATGTGGTAGTCGCCATATCTTTTATAAGACTTTCGTCCGCCGACATCGGCTTAGGCTACCACCCTTGCAGGTATGACTGCAGCTTTCTTCGTAACTTTCATAGCTGAGTGTAACACCGATAATCTCTATCCACGCTCTCTGAGTTCTCATTGTCCACCTTTCCTGTATATCAATGATATCGCCGTCTCGAAATCCCACTTTACACCAGGTCCCGATCCTTAGCTCGCTTACAGGATTCGAAATCTGTGAGAAGGTGATATCTTGCGAGTGATAGTATCTCTCCCGGAAGCATGTGAGTATTTCATCCATACCCTTTTTCCTCAAGCACCTTTACTTCCTCATTTCAAGACCCTAGACACGCTTTGTTCAGACTGGGTATTTCCTCTCTTTGTAGACACCTTCAAGTAAACCGTACACACACACTCTGCTTCGTATCATCCTACTCGTCCGCCGGGTCTTTCTATATAATTGGATGCCTTAGAGTTATTCAAAAATGGTGAACATAAAATAAACAAAAGTAAAAACCCGCTGCGACTTCTGAGGCAATACTTCCAATTTATCAGAAAAAGATTTGTTTTTAGATATCATCCGCTACACCTCTATATTTAAAAGTCTTTTGATGACTTATCGTTGCAAGCGAGATATACTGCCAATCCGGCTCATGCATACTCTCTTCCGATTGTTGTCGTGTACATATTATTACCGGTGAGCTAGAGATCAATATATATTACGATAGTAACGGAAATATATTCACACTCACCTTCTGTTCAAATCTTTTTGCGGCGGTCATAGTTATTATCTCTTCTTTTGTCCTTACCTTGTCTCGCCTACTCACACCTGCGTGTGAGCAATGATGCTTTCAAGTTCTTCCTCCGCATGCTGCGATTCACAAAGCACCTTTTGCAGCTTCTTATATCCTCACAGCGAGCTACTGTAAAGCCAAAGTCGTCAAAGGCCACTCTCCACGCTTATATTCATATATATAAAAGCTGACATATATATTCAAACTCCTATAAATCAGATTGTCCTTCTCCTCATAAAGCCCTACGCTCCCACCACTGATTCGTTCACCGAGATTTTCAAGTGAGATATCACCATTGCAACAGTGACGAGTATCATTATCGCCTCTTTGCAGCTCGGTCGAGTCTTCTTTTCCTCTCTGTAATCAAATCTTTTCTTTATTTTGGGATACAAAAGCAAAAAGGCGGCAGCACTAAGAACATTGTATACTTTTTATAAAAGATATATAAAGATCAAACTCAACTTGTTAAAAACCGCATAGAAGCTGTGCTTCATCCATTTCAGCAAATGTGAAACTGCTGGCTGTCGTAGTCTGTGCGGTTGCAGAGCAGTTTTGTTGTCTTTCAAGTTCTCCGACTTTTGCTGGATTTTTCTTCCATATCGCCCTCACTTACTAGCAACAGTGCAAATCAATCCCACCATTCTCATACGGTGAAGCCTCCGTCTCAAAGCATCTGTCTTTCGTCCTCTCTGGGTCTGCCCAGGTGAACCACATAGTGTCTATGGCTGCACTTATCTCTGTGATCTTATGGCGGCAAGCGGAAGTTCAGCACTTCACTGTCCCAATGCCATAGTCTCCAAGTCTTAGGCATATCTTTGGCTGCTATCATCCTGTGCTCAGTGAACCGTCTACATGTATTCATAGCCTGGAGAGGCATATCAAGAGACTGCTTTTCCTCTTCCACCTCACCAAACTATGTATCCTGTCGGGGTTTCATTTCTGAGCAGAAGCTCTTATAAAGATCTCCGATACCGATAACTTTTATCGCCGTTTAATGCGGCATTCTTAGTCTCAAACTCACAATGTCTTTATATGCATCAGCTGCTGCCGGTTCCGCCGAAGTCCTCTATAGTGATCACCCTTTTCGCTCTTAGGTATATGGCTTGAGTGCATTCGATGCCAGTCTTGCGCGCTGGTTTCCGCCTGGAAATAAAAGATGTGTAGCCGGCATGTACCAGCTTTCCAAAACTTTGCACATTCCTCAGATGATCGAGTCCCGTAGCAAATCAGCCTGCTTTCCATGCGCTTACCTTCAGAATTTTCTGATGGTGATTATGAGATGCCCGTCAAAGCGATATCGGCGGCAGTACTCTATGCGCTCTTGAACCGTCCTCCAGTCATGGCGTCGCAATGGGTGATGAAACGGTGACCACTCTGTTTACCTTGCCACTTAATCTGCTATCCTGTCTTCAGTACTTCGTGTTTGCCAAAGCGCAGCGTTGTCCACTTTTCACATTTTTCTACTGCTGATATCATCTTTTCCACGTCCTGGACCGTATCTCAGTAGCATATCCTTTGCATCCAACAGCTCCACGTCAAAATATCCAGTCTTCGAGAAACAGGTCAAACCAGTGCATTCCTGATATTCATCTGCAAGCGGGATATAAAAGAATGTTCGACCTTATCGCTTTATCTATATACCATCTCTTCACAGTTCTCGTCATCATCTGTATTCACTAAGATCCCAGAAAGCTTATCTCTTATTTTCTCAACTGCTCATAGATACTCTCATTCGAGTCCACATCTCCCAGTTTTGCCACCTGTATTCTAGTTCCTCCTCCTCCTGCTTTTCTGTTTAACTAGCACCTCCACAATGTAAAGCACTTGCCCAAAAATAAGAGCGCCATGAGGCATCATATGCTCTCTCTTGACCGTATCTGCGCATGTTTTCAAGCCGCCCGCAACGATGCTCTTATACGGTAGCTAACGAGCATGTAAACCTGACCAGAGTTGTGCACTGAAAATAAGATGAGACAAGTGCTCTCTCCTGCATATCTCAGTGCAATCACGCTCCATGCCCAGTGCTACCTCATATACTCAAAGCTACTATAACGTCAAGAGAATAACTTACGTCTCCGGCACCGAAAAAGCTTTAGTCTGTAAAGGCTTGGATGCCAGAGTGAAATACTAAAATCTTATCAAGAAATCTAAGATGTAAATATAAAGTACCTGATACAAAATATATCAAAACCAAAGCATTCGGTATGCGTCTCCAAAAGATATCTCTGTAGTGCGACCTAAGGCAAGGAGGCACACACAATATAATAAACCATATCACGCTCCGTCAACCAAAGCGAGTGTGCAGAAAATTCCATCATCTTTTTCAATCTGTTAGGTGAGATACCTCATCTGACAGGCTTGCTCCGAGCGACTTTGCTCTGCACCAGCTTTCTCGATAACTTCAGCTACGATTTCTACCAGGAAGCTTTCTAAAAATCATACCTGCCTTTTCTTTCTCGTGCTCCGTACTCTCCGATGACAAGCCAAAATGTAACTCACACATATCAAGTATCTGCATTGACCTGCGTCACGTCTCGAAATCCGGCACAATAGTTTCAAAAGATTTGCCGAAAAGAATATCATTCATAAATTTTGTCAACTCATTTGTCGGAAAGGTAAAAGATCTTCATTTGTAACCTGGCAGGTGAAATGACATTATTGGATCCTCACACGACTTGCATTCTCCAAGTTTCCAGTGCAGATCTCCGTCTTGTATTCATAGATATATCGAGACAAGTCTTTGCTGTTTTTCCTTTCCATGGTACCGAAACACGTCGTACTCATCAAAGTGAGAATAAGTAGGGAGCATATGTTGCAGAACAGATAGGGCCACTGCCACAGAAAGGCTTGATCTTCCCGCACCGTATCGGTGAGTAAACATCATGAACTTTTGTATTGTGTGAACTGTAGTAAGCCCGAGGCAGATCGCTGCAGAAAAAGCCGAGTAATTCGTCAACTATAGTATATGCACAAATTTAAAAATTGAACAAGACAGCTTTTGTCATTACTGTATTTTGATTCCACCGCCGCGTCATCCGACAAAAGGATAACCCGGAAGTCCGGTGTCCTATGCACTCGTCACCGTTATCAATATCCGTGATAGAAATTGCCACTACATCCATCAAAAGTCTACTGCACATACATGGAATGATGAGTAGGCGAGCGCGAACAGAATCCTGCTCGCTCATGGACGAAAATCAGAATAACTTTCGAGGCAAAGCGTATATCCGTATCGATCCACCGCTATAATATGCCTCATAAAACTCCTATAAATTATTTAAAGAAAGGTCCCCAAAAACACAAACTTATGTGTTTCTAATCTCACAAAGTTTCATCATAATAGTACGCAGTCAATGCTCTGTCTTATATTACTATATACACGCAAACTTGCTTGCAAGTTTGTGATTATTTTGTTCTCGGAATCTGCTCCCACATCGTAGCTTCTGTTGTTTAATTTAGCTTTAATCTCCTTAGGCAGTGTGGACTTCTCTGACATGGCATGCAGAACCACTACAGCCTTGCATATTCCTTTTGTCACTTTCAATAGTTCCAAGCGACTTACCTTGCAATAGAGTCGCTTCCCTTCGTGCCGTCTATTCCTACAGCCTACTGTCCGGTTATATTGCCCTCTCTGTCTGCTAGCATGCCATGGCTCCGAGGCCATATCGTCATTGTTTTGAGATTACAGGGTCGATGTTTTGTACTCGTGGCCGCATCTCCTCCGCCGTGCGGAGCCTTGGGCCCTCCCGGTTTTCCTGCTGGCTCCGTTTAGCTTATTTATCGGAATCTTGTTCTGCTGTGTCTTTATCACGCACTCGGTTCTAACCCAGTGGATCCTGGTGACTCAGCTCTCGCTTCAAAGAAGCACATAGTTTATCACGCCGTCTCCGTCAGTAACTATCTATGCCTGTGCGGATGTTGTAGGCATCTATTGTGTCTGCCTGCTCAATACCTGCTTCGACTTCGGACACTAACGCCCGACTTATGTAGATATTATCCGCATCTGTTCAAATCCGTCATCTACAGGCTTTCTGTTAAAGAACACTCGCGAGATACCTGCACCTACGCAGTCTCAAGTCATATTTGAAGCCGCAGATCTGTCACCACATTATCAGCGCACATCATGAGTTGGGTGAGACAAATCTCTCTCCACACCTGATGATTTTTGTGTTCACGTTGTCCTTAACTCCACCACTTAAACGTTATTTAGCATCATGTCCTTTTCTTATTTCCTTTACATACTCTTAATCTCCTGTCCTGACGTTTGAAATAAATGTTGTCATCACCCTGTAAAGACCCAGGCCCAACTTTATAACATCTTGTGCAGCTTACAGTACGGCTTGGTCATAAAGGCTGCACTTATCAACGCTCACAACTACGCGATGCAATATGTATATGCCTCTTCATTTTCTCCCATATGCTTACTCTACAGGAAAAAGCTGTTTACTACTGTCTTGTCTTTCGACTCCTTATCAAACAATATATTTTTCATATCCGACATGACCTTATACACCTGTCTTTTGGGTCTGCCCATCCAGCTCTCTACAGCTAGCTAATCCTTCATCCTTACTCATTTCAAAAGCTCAAACAGCATCTATATGCCGTCATCCGGCTTATTTATGAGATAATGTGGTTGCTCCCGTCTGTGTCAAATCACTTTTATATGCTCAACATATACTACTGCGCCATAAGTCTTTGCACATAGAGTCCATCACTGCTGTGTATCGAGCCAAGAAAATATGCCGGCTCTCTTTTGCTGTGTGCCAAATCTTGATATCGCAGTGACAGCTCCTCTCATCTCCCTCTATAAATACAGGTAGGCTCTTCTTTGACTTTGAGACAAACTCTATCCCGGGTTCCACTTCTGCAGGCTTGGTACTGTTATAAAAGCACACTTATATACTCGAGGTACCGTCATGTACTTTTCAAATTTGGCCATGAAAAGTCCGTAATCCAGCCACCACATAGTCCATATGTTATAGTTCTTTTGGTTTGTGACTATGTTGCCCGCTTGGACCGACCAACTAGCACAGCAGCAAGGCATCGCATCTTGAGCTTTACTGCTACCATGGGTACGCTCAGTCATGTAATGCTCGATCATCTTTTGCAAGCACTATTATACCGTTTGTGCGTTGTTATCGTCTTCCAGACTCTATCCAGCTCTTTGGCTTTTGACTGCCTGTATTCGGCCAAACCGGGTTTATATCAGCCTTGTATGCATCTTGGCGGCATCGTCCACCACACCTTTTCAGATTGGCGTACTCGCTCTCATCCTCACTGTCAAGAATAAAGCGAGGCTTCTGAGTACACCTGAGGCGAGTTTCTCTTTAAAGTATAAGGGTCGGTCTGTGACAGAATAGTAAAACTATTGAGAAACCCATCACTGTCCAAATCTGTATCTTATTTATCTTCGTTTTCTCTCCGTAAAGCTATCTGCTTGAGGCAGGTGAGTGGTAATCTTGGTTTTCCTTCATCAGGCTCCGACTCCTAGTCCGTATTCGGCACCGAAGTACAACTGTCCTCTCATTCACATTCTTGGCCTTTGAGCCCAGCTCTCAAACAATACTCCTTACTTAAAAGTGTAGCTACACATCCTCCACTCCTTGCACCCAGTCCGTTGTCGAAAGTTGTTATGTGGAAATAAAGCTCATCGTTTTCTTTCAAACACTCTTACATCTGTTCACAGTCACCGTCCATAGACTCCCATGCCGTGGTATATTGCATTTGTTCTCTACAAGAAACACTCGTCGCATAAGCTTAGTGACGAATACTGATTACATCTCCGTCCGCTTCGATGCTGTGTTCAAATCTGTTTTTGAGAGCACATACTCGTATCATAAGATAGTTTCTTACATCTCCACTTCATCTCTTACAGTGCAGTGATAATACCTTGCCTGCGTGATATTCCTGAAGAACTTTGCAAGTGCGGTCTGTGCTTACCATATTATCCGACTTTTCATTCTCAATCTGTCCACACTATTATGTCCAAAGTGTCTGAAAATGCGGGTTGATCTGAGACTGCAGATTATCAGGCTGACTCGCTTTTCTCTTGGCATGATGTTCCGTCCGCAGATCGACATCGAAGACCCAGCTATCACCGCTTAACGCCAACTCGCCCATGGAATTGCCAGATGCTGCACACTCATCGCAGGCCGCTCGGCAATGCCTCACATCCAGATTGCCGCTTTCTGTCTCTCTTACCACTGTTATACGAGACTGACTTATAGGAGTTTTGATATTCTGTTTTGAAATATAGGCATTTTACCATTGCCAGTAAGAATGAAATAAATCCCGCCACAAACGCTCTAAAGTCGAAACTTCATGCTGTCCACATTGATTGCCGCGCTTCCATATTCCTCCCTGGCTTTCCAGCCTGTACTTCATCTGTAGTCCTTACATTGACTGTGGAAGCCACTTGCCGCTATCTGTACGCGCATACGCTGTTCGTCTTTTCAAACCTGCTGCTGCTCGCTGTTTCAGTAAAGCGCCCGCATATATCTCATTTTGTCTCGGATGCCAAGATAATATCCCTTACATCGTTTTATCAGATAGATACAACCTCCGTTTTCCCAGACTCACGTTGGAGGCAAGCTCCTCAAAGAACTATAACAGTTTGGTAAAGCAGTAGCGCCTGTGTCGCTTACCCTCGCTCGTCACCTCTACGGCTCGCGAGCATCGAGCATCACCCATGAATAACTGTTTTCGTTTTGATCAAAAGATTTCTACGATATGCGGCATTGAGAAAAATAAATATATTCGCTCTCCGCCGCGCTCTGTTTCAGATCTCTCAGGCCGCAGTGAGTGCATATCTTTAAGATCTAAGCGCGAGGCGCGGACTCACCTCAGAGTGCTCGATCTCCGACTATCAGCTATCCTCAATCCCATGTATTGTCATTGTTGACCATATAAAGAGGTTCATCCCGTCTATCGTGCATCGGATATATCCGTGTTCTTGATTACATTGTAGTAGATGGGATCGATCTTCATAACATTTCTCAGATATGGATCTGGACTCCGCCACCACTGAGCCTATGAGTACCTGCATTTCATCACTCTATAATTTGTGTCTTACGTCAGGCTGTCCAGCGTGCTGACGTTATAAGGAAACTTATAAGTGCTATGGCGATAATAGTGCCGTCACCGTAAAGGTATGTAAAGATGAGGCTGCTGATACTGAGGTTTTGTTACTGAACTTTTATAATTAGTCTCCTGTGCGTCTCAGCCTTGCTGCCCTGTACTGCTGACGGTGATACGCCGCGCTGTTTTCTTGAATACGCAGCTGAAATGGTTCTGTCAGCGTAACCACCACTTTTCAGCATATAAGCCTGGGGTCTTTTTCATCCTGTAGTTTTAAAAGTTCCACAGCCTTTTGCAATCTCAGTGGTAAGAAAGTTTCACACTTAGGATGTACTTTCTTTTAAAGTTTATGAAAATCTTTGCAACAGATACATGAGAGAGCGCGCACAGCTTTTTCCAATGAAGCTCTATATCCGCATAGTTTTCTTCTATTCTTTAATGCCTCGTCAAAGTACTTTCTTTGAGGTTGTGACTCTAGTCCTCCTCCTTGTCCTGCGCTGTCTTGCCTGGCCCCTCCGGCAGCCACTCTCTGAAGCCTCCGGTATCCTTTATCTTATCAAGGAGAGTCTGCCTGTAATTGTAATCTTGTAAGTACTAGAAGTTCAGTCCGTAGTCTTACCATACAATGTGCATTTTAGTACATTTTATCGCTTATAAGCTGTTGCACAACAGGAATGTACTTGGACTCATAGCTTTGAGAAAGGTACTACATAATCTACTATGCTTTCCTTCACTTCCGAACTTAGTATATTTATATATTCTTGTATATATCAAACCTGGTCGCAGCCTTATCCACAGGTTACGCCATCTTTATATGTAACTTCTCCATTACCTACAATACTCCTGTACAGTGCTTCCTTTGAAATTACATATGACTGATGCAACTTTTGTAATGTATCATCCACACTGATTCCAGGTCCTATAGTCAGATTCACTCTATTACTCTTATAACATCCTTTATATCGCCTCCGAAACTGGACATTATATAGTTTTGACTTCACCTGGGCAGTCACTGTACCACATATACTTGTTTCCAGTATAAATACTTCCGCCTGTAACTTGTACTGGTTTTCTATTAAGTGACCTTTACGGATATCAGAATCAGTTCCTTATCCAATACTGCTATCGGTATCGTCTATATGAACTGTAAGCACAATATATTTACCACATCTTTTCAGATTCCATCGCCATACTCCTTGAGGCATAATCAATCTCGCTCTTGCCATTTCGTATCAATCCGTTCAAAAACTGCTCTCTAGGTAAGATACTTGCAAGATAGCTGCTCTTAAGCTGGCTCTCTTTTCAAGCTCGTGTCAGAGTCTTATGTACTTTCCTAAGTATCTCCGTCAGTTCTGCAAGATACCGACTAATACATATTCTAGCCACGCCCATCTTTGCACTGCTTCTTTTGCTTTAGTCAAAGTCAATCAAACCTGAATATAATTGACTTTATTGGATATCTATATTTATTTCTTTTTTATCAATCAAATTCCGTCCATATAAGACACTACCCATGTCCTGTAAATACAAGGTCAGGTTCCAAGATTTTCTCTCTTTCAAGTGCCTCCACTCCGTTTCGGCATCTCCGACCACAAAATCCTTCTTCTTGGTTTATCTTCTTTGATGCTCTTTCACGGCTTGCTTTCGTCGTCCACAAGCAGTATTTATAATGCTCCTTATCAGAGTTCCAATACTATGGTAAGGTCACGTCGTTCTCAGTGATACCTTCATATCCCACCGCACCGAATTCCATTTCAGCCTTGTATATCGGACTTCTTTCCGAGATCAACCATATACTATCAGTCTCTTTGCTTCATCAAGTCGCTCCCTGTAAAGCTGGTCTGGCTGCCCCTCTTTTGCAGTTTACCCAAGCAGAGTAAACTATGTTCAAAAACCAGTTCTCCTTCACATCTCTTATTTATTCAAATTAGTTTTCGCCGTTTCATCTTCAAATATTCTAAAGCTTACACCAATTTATTCAAAAGTATTTTTCCTAACCTTTTCATCGTCGTCTGCGGCTACTCCGACAAGTACCAACAGCCCTTTGTTATCTTTCTACTTCTTTTCAAGTCTATCTTTACATCCGCACAGTTTTACTCTTTTGTATTATTACTAATTTCATATTCCTCCTAAAATGACATATATCATCACATCTTCTTTGTTATTTAATGGACGTTATCTTTTCACAGTATCCTCCGTCTTCACAGGCACTTTTACTCTGTCTCCTTTCTTGCCGACTATGCGGCCCCTTACCTGCAAGACTCTATACTGAGTCTGCCCTCAAGCGAATCACCTCTTATAGATGCTTGACTATTTGAATTTTTTCACTTTCATCGTCGTCTTCAAAGTAAAGTTCCACTTCCTTACCTATTCCGACCTCGTCATCATTTTGTCTTATCTTCGTACATACATAATAAAACCTGGGCTTCTCTCCAAATAGTTTAGTTCTGCTTTCATTTTTGTTCTTTTTCTCTCTTGACTGCATCAGTACTCGAGTTCTCAGATAAGGGTCATACACAATGCTCCTGGCTTCGCTTCCACCACCCTCCTGCATTGCGGTCTTAGCACAGCTTTCTCTCTTCAATCCCTCAGCCTCTATCTTTTATGTCCTCTTTTATAGCGTCTGCCGACCATCCGTAATATTTTCTAAAAACAAAAGTGGTAAAAACTACTCTTTTAAAACCCAAAGTAGCTTTGCTTACAGCCCAGCGCCTAACAGGCTGGGTGATTTACCTCTTCCTGATATCTGTCTTCTACCGCAGCAGCCTGACACATCCAAGCAGAGCTCTTTGAGATCCCATAAATCATAAGTTCAAAAATTAGCAAGTTATGTCTCTTTAGGATTTTTTTATCTATACTCCAGATTATAATACAAATTATAAATTTTTCAATATATTTGACACTGTATTTTAGTTTCTTTAAATTATTTGAAACAAAAGGCGGAGCATAACAAAATATTTCTTCCGACCGTAAAATCATAAATTGATAATTCTTCAGATTAAATTATGATTTTCTTTTTGAAAGATCATAAAATACGTATGCGCTTGATATAAATCATCAGTCCGTAGGTCGGGGTCATATCATCATGCTGTGTCTTCGGAACAGATAAAGCCCTTCTTATAGCAGATATCGAACTCTTAATATCTCTATTCAGATTTCCCTTATCCATTGCAGATTCTTATCATAGTATTAGGCTCATCAATAATAATCACGGCTTTTCTATCGTATTATTTGTATCCTGAACAGTAACGGTCTTTGTCAGTCTCGCGGGTTCGTCTGAAGGAGCCACCGCCGCCCTTTCTCTTCAATTAGATCCTGCTTATGTGAAGGTGTTGCTATAGGTCTGTTCGGTCAATATAACCAGATCCTGTTCTCTTCGGTATAATAATCTGACTTGGGTACTGGCTATTCTTCCCCGGTGTAATGGGGCACGACGGTGTCAAAGTTGCTCGATTATGTGCCAAGTTTCTCGGGTCAATCAGTTTGCCGGTTTATAGGGCTTGGTACTGTAGGTGCTGCCAGGTGTTGGCGGCAGCAGTACCCGGTGTGATTACCACACTTGGGTCCTTTCTGTAAATATATGTAACCTCTGTTAGTACCGCTTGTAGACACACCTGTTTCACTTCCCTGCAGATATAGGCTGTATCCGGTATGGTCTTTGCCTGTTGTATATGGAGTCCGAAACTTCCTTGTTCCATCAAGTACCCATCACTCTCTATAGGAGTCCTGCAGTATTTACATAATGGGCTATTGTTTCCTGCATCTCTTCTAGAATGTACATATGTCACTGATGATCTGGGTTATTAGCATAAGTGTTCGTTAGCATTGCTGGTTGCCACAAGATCATGAATTTATCAAAATGATTTTGAACTTGAAGATGTAACTGTCACTAATCTCTCAGTACCGTCAAGTGCTACTTCAGGGTATCCAAGTGCATTTCGTCTTCATCCACTCTCTACAACATTTCAGCGTCCCTGGCGCTTATGGGTAGATATAGTTCTGCAATGGCCAAACACAGTAGATATTTCCGTTCCCCATACTCGGCACTGTTAACATAAGTGTAGCCGGAATGTTCTTAGAGTGTTATGTATTATAGGTAATCCTACATTATCCGTTCCCGTAATATTATCAGGTGTCTCAATCCTGTTTCCATATTTTATCAGATAATTTACTGTTACTCACTTCTGGCTACTTTCCTCTTATGAGATATAGCCTGCTGGCTTCGTTTACAATGTTCCTGTAGCGTTAGAGGGCATAATGGCTATCTAAAGGTCTGAGTAAGTCTCAGGGTTGTAGTATAAAGAGCAATCAGGCTTTCTTGTTCCGTCAAGTACTGTCAGCATGTAAGTCCTTTGTTGTCATATATACCGACTTGTAGTAAACCGTCATCTCGGCATCATTTCTTCTGTAAACATAAATTTACAGTCTGTGGTCCCACAGTACAGAAGGTACCATTTTCATTCTCAATGCACTTACCAATGTGTGGTTAGTATTGTCTTTCTTGTAGTTGTACGAAGTCCGAGCTTACCTGTTCCGCTTTGTGTCTCCGTTATATCTATCATTTCGTCTTCATCACTTAGACGCTTGTAACATCTCCAGCAGGTTTCTTCTGTACTCGCAGATTACAGTCCCGTTAGCATAAGAATGTACCGTTTTTGTTATGGCTGTAAAGCAATTCCATAATCAGTGATATTCTTCTCGGTTATATAAGTCATGTTTTTACCTCTTCCTCCAAGTACATCGTCACTTGAAAGAGGTTCTGTTCTGTTCTACATACTTAACTGTTACATTTGCGTCTTTCTCTTAATAGTAATTAACGGTCTGAGTTCCGCTTGCGATATTTCCGTTGCAGCAGGGCTTACAGATACAAAGTCACTTAATCGTGATATTCTTGCCTTCTGTTGGGCAAGTCGAGCTGACCTGTTCCGTGTGTTCTCTTGATGCTTCTTGTTTATGCCTTGCTCAAGATAATTTACTACTACATTTCCGGCATCCATTTTCTTCTGTAATAGTATGTTTGATCTGATTTCGGTTGTAAATGTTCATTTACGTTTGGTCGAGCTGTGCCACCAGTATGTAGTTCAGAATATTGTGGTCTGTAGTTGTATACTTAGGAACCAAGCTTTCGGTACCACTCAATGTACATCAGGTACCAGCATGTTTGTTACCACCGTCCCTATATAGTGATGTATATAACATCTCCGGCATTCTTTCTCTCTTATGCTCATATACTACCGTTGTTGTTTCCTGTTGCCAGGATAGGATTTCCTCATATTATGGTTTGCAAGGTGTCACTACAAGGTCATAGTCCTGCTGGTCTTCAATTGTAGTTGTATATATGAGTCCCCGACTTGCCTGCTCCCTCATTTGTGGTGGAGTGCCTCGATAGGAGAATGTTGTGCCCTGCTCCCATATTTACACAGCATCTCCTACCATCTTTTCTCTTGTAGTAGTAGTTGTTGTCACAGGTTCCAAAACCTTAGAGTTCCATTTGCAGGACTTACAGATACAAGTCCCATAATCATTGATATTCTTTTGTACCATTGTAAATGCATAGCTTATTCGTCAAGTGTTTTGATTTGAAATACCGTATTTGTTCCCTGCTCAAGATAATTTGCCACTACATTTCCACCATTCTTTCTCTTAGTAGTAGTTGACTGTCTGAGTTCAGTTGTAGAAGGTTCCATTTGCTGCAGGACTTACAGATGCAAAGTCATAATCATTGATATTTTTAGTTTTGTTATAAAATGCACTTCCAAAACTTATTTGTTTAAATCAAATCCTCTCCTGAGTATCAAGCACAGTGTTGTTCCTGCTCAAGATAATTTACCACCATTTCCTCCATTCTTTCTTCTGTAATAATAGATTACAGTCTGAGCCAGATTGTAAGAGTTGTAGCACCTGTGGCACTTGGTGTTGTAGCCGACTTGCTCCGCTTATCCCACGCCCACATACTCGTGATTCAGCTATGTGCCGCCGCCTCGTTGTTAAGGTTTTTCAGTCTGTCATCTAGAGTCTTCGCGCCACCGTCGCTGTACAACCGCACTGGGTGAACTTGCTCCTGTGAGTGCGAAACCATGGCCTCATTGAGTTGTTCGCTTCACGTAGGTGTGCTGTAATATTTGCCGCATTCTCGTCTGTAGTAATAATTTACTACTGATTTCCTACAACATGTATATATGTCACGGTTGGCAGCACCGTTGCGGTAATGGGGTGTACTTGCTCCGTCGGCTCCCGCTTCGTCTACATTCACATACTCGTGGTTGGCTATATCTGCCTACTGTTTGCAATGTCGCTGATCAAAGTTTTCGGTTCCGTTAAATGTTTGCCGGACCGGCTGCTGCTCACTGTTGCCTTAACCACAGCTGTGTGGTTTCGCTTTCACTTCGCAGTAGTTGACTGTGATATTTCCCGCATTCTTTTAAATACTGTCAGTGATATGTCAGTCTGATCTCCGCTCTGGAATGTTCCTGTAGCGTTTATCGGGTGCAGAGTGTCACGAAAAGCTCATAATCGCTGATTCCAGATAGCAAGTTCACGTCACTTGTTGTATGTGGAAGTCCAAGCTTGTTGTTCCGTCAAGTTCCTCAGGTGAAGGTGATCTTTCCTGCCGGTGTGTGCTCGAAACTCATGTGTGTGGTTCGACAAATAGTGATGTACCAATTACCTTTTCCTGCATTCTTTCTTCTGTGCTTATAGGTTTGATCTGTAGGTGCTTCCGTAAGTGGGATTGTATCTGTTGCACTCGGTGTTGTTGCAGACCTGCTCCGGCAGTATCTGCTCCACATATTCATGGTTAGTATATCTGCCACTGCTGCCTTGTTTGTAAGGCTCTCCATTTTCAGCTTTCCTGCTCCGGATATGTCCTCGCATGGTAGGCTTGCTCCTGCAGGTATGTAAACTCCGTTGTGGTTCCGTCTTCTACATAGTTAACTGCAATGATGTTTTGCCGCATCTTTTCTCTTATACCTGTAAGTTACCACCCACAGTTTACTGACCTTATATACTAACCATATTGTCTCCGTTTGCTGCAGGGTTGTCGCTCGCTTGCTCACTTCCATCTACGCTTACATACTCATGGTTATTCTATATCCACCGCCTTGTTTGTAAAGGTTCTACTTCCGTCCCAGCTTATTTGTTTCGTCAAAGTTTGTGCGCGGTGTGGTACTTCCATGGAGTATAAAGCTGTGTGCTTCCTCCGACCGTGATGGTTTACTGTAATGTTTCAACATTCTTTCTTCTGTACTCATACTTTTCTGCGTTATTGTTCCTGTTGGGGATAGGTTCCTGGTTTTGAAGTGTCACTACAAGTTCACTTAGTCGGTATGGTTTCGGTGTAGTTGTATGTAGGTCGACTTACCTGCTCCGCTCATTGTAAAGGTAGGTGTATCAGGAGTGTTTGTGCCCTGGCTACCATATTTGCTAACGATATACCATCCTTTCTCTTGTAGTAGTAGTTGACTGTCTAGCAGTTCCGCATAAATGTTCCGTTTGCTGCAGGACACAGTTACAAAGTCATAATAATTGATATTCTTTTGTTACCCAGGTTAAACACTTGGTTTTAAGCTTATTAGTTCCGTCAAGAGTGTTCCTGAGTTGCAAGTACCATATTTGTTCCCTGCTCAAGATAATTTACCACTACAACTGCCATTCTTTCTCTTATAGTAGTAGTTGACTGTCTGAGTTCCGCTTGTAAAGGTTCCGTTTGATGCAGGACTTACTGATACAAAGTCATAATCATTGATATTCTTTTTGTACCGTTGTAAATGCGGTTCCAAGCTTACCCGTTCCGTCAAGTGTCTCCTGAGTTGCAAGTACCGCATTTGTTCCCTGCTCAAGATAATTTACCACTACATTTCCTGCATTCTTTCGTCTGTAGTAATAATTTACCGCCTGATTTCCTGCAATATACGTAACAGTTGTCGCACCGTTTGCAGTATTAGGTGTACTTGCTCCCGTTGCTCCCACTACATCTACATTCACATACTCGTAGTTGGCTATATCCGCCTCTTTGTTTGTAATATTTTCACTTAATCCAAGCTTCTCGTTACCGTTAAAGTTTTGAGCGCTTGGTGTGCCTCCCGGCGTAGGTGAATACAGCTGTGTTGTTGTTCCCACCTCATAGTGGTTGACTGTTATATTTCCCGCATTCTTTCTTCTGTAGTAGTATGTTACAGTCTGTTCTCCGCTCCTGAATGTTCCTGTAGCGTTTGTCGGTGCAGGTGTCACAAGCTCATAATTGCTTAGTGCAGGGTCTGATGTCTTGTCGGTAGTAACATATGGAAGTCCCAGCTTATTTGTTCCGTCAAGTTCCTCAGGTGAAGGTGAAATCTTTCCTGCCGGTGTATAAAGCTCAGTTGTTGTTCCCACCAGATAGTGATGTACCGTTACTTTTCCTGCATTCTTTCTTCTGTACTTATAGACTACAGTGGTATCTGTGGTCGCATAAGTTCCTGTCGCATTGGTCGGAAGTTGTGTTGTATCAACTTCGTAGTTCGGTTCTGTTGTAATCGATGTTGTAGTATAAGGAGTTCCCACACCTGCAGTTGTAGTCACTTCAGGTACAAGTGCCGTGTTGTCGTCTTCCTTAATATGCTGCACTTTCAAGTTTGAAACATTGTTCTTCAAACCGAGATTCTCAACTGCCTTAGGTTTTACCTTAGTTAATGTAAGGTCTTTTTGCCCAAGTACTTGTCTGTCCGCTAAACATAGTTGAGTTGTCCGACTGTGTGGAGTCGAAGTCCTGTCCTATAGTGCTGCCTGTACTTGGATTTGAGGCGATCATTGTATCGCTTGTAAGCATTTCCGCTACTACAGTGTAACCTCCCGCATTGGTAATATTGTTTTTGAAAGCATAATCACCGTTTGCATCGGTTGTAGTCTCTGCGATTACAGTGCCGTCTTTTTATAAGTTTTACAGGTCTGTTGGCTATAAGCATCTCCGTATCATACTTTCCGTCGTCGTTGACGTCGTAGTATGCTTTTCCTGATACCTCATATTTGATGATTCCGACCTTTGAGTTGATGTTCTCGTTTGCACCGTCTATGTTGTTTCCATACCATGTGGCAATTGAGTTGTTACTTGTATCGTTCTCATCAAGATTTGATGTATCAGGCATCTTTACTTTATAAGTAAAATACTGTCTTTCATCTCTTGACAGTTTCACTCCCGGATTCATCTCTGCTTTGAACATGGTTACCTGACTCCAGTCGGTAATTGCCGACTCGGATACCCAGTTATTTGCCAAATTCTCAGGAAGTGTTCCCTTAGGTGTATCTGTGGAATAGTACATTGTATATCCCGCAGGAGCTGTTATGGGTCCCTGCAATATGGTTGCAAACTTTGAACCGCGGTCTACATAGTTGCCTGCATAGTCCTTTACCACATTCTTATCTCCCACATATGGGAAAACGTCAATGAAATGTAGGGCAGAAGCATCCGCTCCCGAGTTGTTGTACGCCATAATACGATACTGTACTATTTCATCTTTTTCAGCTTTCATCTTTGCACGATATGCACTGTCAGGCTCAGACTCAAGCTTTTCAAGCTTGTTTATGATTACGGACTGCGGAGGTACGAAGTTAAACTTCCACTCAATTCTTGAGAGTCTGTCTGTTGTACTTCCGTTTTTATTGGAATCATAAATATCAAGATAATTTGTATTGTCTTTTGAATATACGGTATGAGGATCCTTGCTTTTAGGCCTGTCTGTATTATTGCTCCAGGAAAGTATCGCTTCTACCTTATGCTCTCCCGGTGAAAGACTTGAATCAGGTTTGAATTTAACCTTTATGTTATCTCTTTTAAATATGGATTCCTGTTGTTTCTTAAAGGCAAAATTGTTTAAGTCAAAGATATAAGCTTTCTTACCTGTACCTGCGTAGTTTGCCACCTCGGTAGGATTTTCATCCAAGTCAAAGTATGCATTGTCACCCACTGTGATATTCTCAAAGTTAAGCTCAGGATCTACCAGCATAATAAGCTTGCCGTCTACAACATCTCTATCCTGACTGAATATGAATGAATAGTCATAATTTACAGTCATCTCATACTGCATTGTATTTCCTGTATAGGTAATACTTGATGAAGTACTTCCGTTGATAGTCTGACTTAGCTTATCAAGCTGCATATTTGCATACTCTTCACGCATGATATAAACTGCGTTTGAGCTTATTGTAGTCCAGATACCGTTTGAATATGACTGTACCTTACCTGTATTGGTTACATTTGTGGAGCTTGGATTCGGATTGGCGTCCATATTGTTTTAAGTCTTGTAAACTCCGCATTTGTAAGCTTGGTTTCAAGTACAAGACCGATGGCGTCCTCACCGTACTTGGATATCGTTACTTCATCATCAAATACGAGTTTAATACTCTTATAATACTTCGGTGTCATAGAAATAGGCACCGAGTCGGACTTCATCTGTTTAATATTATTTACAGTCTCAAAAGGTACGTTTGCCTGTATAACTTCTTCACTGCCGTCATCATTGACACCGATCAACTTATTGTGACTGATTTTTGCAAGATTTGCGGCATCAAAGAAGCCGTCCATTACACGTATACCGTAACCTGTAAATTCTGTTTTCTCCCAAGGCTCATCTATAATCGTATTGATAATTGTTGTGGTATTCTGAACCGCTGCCTGACCCCAATACTGTCCGCCTGTAATCAAATATTTATGTCTGTACTCCGGATCTACCGGTATCGAATAATTATATTTCAGGTGATATTTGGTTCCCTTTAACTTTTTTACATATCCGTACTCTCTGTATACCTTACCGTTTCTTTCAGTGGTAGGGTCTGTAGTACCGTTATCATTTACAAGTACTGTCTTTACAGGAAAGTACTGTGTACCTACATTAGTGTTGGTACCGTACTTCATTGTAATGGTTGTATCAAAGTATGGTAATGTCCTTGTAAAATCTTTGGTAACAGTGTTGTCTGACGAATTGTATGTCCAACCTGCATTATTCGGCAAAGACGAATCCCATACCGAAGTGCTCGGCAAAGTGATGGTAACCCTTACAGGTCTCCTGTCGATACCTTCTGTAAGCTTAAGAGTAACTTCACCGTTGGTGAGATTCTTTTTACCGTTTTGTATTGTGAACTTTACATCACCTTGAAAATCAGGTGAAAACTTGGTATGTGTGGAATCCACATCAGTATCTACAAGATATTCTTTATAAAGATACATTTTTGGATTTGTTACACCGTTATCAGGCGCTTCTATACCTGCCACATAACCTGATTTTGTAAAATTCTCATCATCGCTTGTAAGTTCAACTCCGTTTTTGTCAAACAAAGCGGTCTTAATAGTGAACTGCTCTCCTGCCGCATTCTTTAAGTTCTTAAGTGTCGCACTGAACGGAAATTTCTTAGGCGGACCTGCCGTCAAATTCTTATAGGTTACTTTCAGCTTATAGTACTGAGCATCGGAACTGTCTATACTTACACTCTGTATAAATTCCGCAGGCGATACATCCGACTGTGACGGTTGTTCAAATATATTCTTATCCAAATATATTACCGAGTACGGCAGAGTATAACTGCCCACAGTTCCCGATATACCGGTCTGTATACTATATGACTCCCTCTTACCTATAAGTGAAGAGCTCTGAGTTATCGAATATCCTATTGATGTTGTAACTTGACTACCTATACCTGTAGCATGTGCATCAATTGGCACAGATGTGAAGGTAAATACAATTGCCAATAAGAATGACAGTATTCTCATTATATAATTTCTTGTTCTGTTTATAGGTGTTCTCCTTTCATTATAGATTTTATTAGGCGTTTGCGAAACGCCAAAAGCCGTATAAATACGCAATGTCATTAACTTAAGAGTAATGAGAAAAATATTACAAAAAGGTAGTTAAAGAACGATAATTATGCTATACTTGTAGTGGGAAAATTTACGAGGTGTAGCATGTTTATAAAAATACTTACAAAAGAATATAGAGGTGAAAAGTATTATTATGCCAGCCTTGTTGAAAACAAACGTATTGATGGCAAGGTTGTGCAGACAGTGAAAGCGAATCTGGGTGCAGTTACTGAGGAGCAGATTCCATATTTGAAGGCAGCCTATGCTAAGAAGAAACCTCGTCTTGTTTATGATGAGGATTAAATAATAGGAGGACTGTAGTGAGAAAATCACAGAATAGACTATTAATAGATCAGAATAATATTCTTTCAGATGTATTTCTTGAGGTATGTCGTGGTGGCAAAACAAACACTCTTGTCAGACGTAGAAAGATGCCACTAGAAGATTTAGTGTATTCTATGATTAATCGCAAGATCTTACTCTCAAAAATGGAGCTGCGAAATTATATGAAAACAACACATCCGGGAACAGAAATATCTAAACCAGGTTATCTAAAGCAAAGGATGAACTTAAATCCGGACGCATTTAAGTTTCTTTATCAGGAACATAATAAAAATTTTTACCAGGATGAAGAGGTAGAACCATATACCTATAAAGGATTCCTTATTTTAGCTGCAGATGGATCTGATATAAATATTCCTACAACTGATGAAACCATCGAGAAATACGGAAGTGCCTCAGTGAGAGGAGGAAAACCATGTGCTCAGATTGGGCTGGGATGTATTTACGACGTTCTTAATCGCTTTATTCTGGAAAGCAGTATTAATACCGTAAAGTTTGATGAGATGCGAGTAGCCCAGGAACAGTTAAAAGGAATAAAGGATACAATTGGAAACAGATATCCCTATCTTGTTGTTATGGATAGAGGTTATCCTTCGACACCGGCATTTTTGAATTTTATAGATTATGGAGTGTATTTTGTAGCAAGACTAAAAACAAGTGACTATAAGGCTGAACAGAAAGAATTAAAATCAAATGATGAGGATGTCGACATAACATTAACAAAGGCTAGAAGGAGAAATTATATTGGCAAAAAAGAAGAAACTATCATGATGAGCAGAGATTCCTTTTCAATGAGATTTGTAAAGGTGTGTTTAGATGATGGAAAGTCAGAAATTTTTCGCTACTAATCTTCCACAGGATAAATTTCCGGAGGAATGCTTTGCAGAACTGTATCATATGCGCTGGGGTATAGAGACGGCCTATGAAGTTTTGAAAGACAGATTAAAAATCGAAAATTTCACAGGGATAAAATCAGTGCTTATTGAGCAGGACATTAACAGCACTATTTATGTTAGCAATCTTGCAGAAGATATAATCTGTGATATAGAAGAAAAGTAGCCGGGAGCACCTAAAGAATGATTATAAACATACAATGCAGTTAAACCGAAACCTAAGTATCGGACTTCTGAAAAATGACCTAATATACATTCTTATAGAAAAAGATGGAAATAAAAAAGTAGCGCTACTACAGGCATTGTATGATGAAATAAGCAAAAATGTAGTGCCGATAAGGCATGATAGACATTATCACAGAACTAAAGGACAGCTTGCAGCAAATTTCTCGAATACACATAAGCGAAGTTTCTAAACTGAATAAGCATTTCGATTTAAACTGGTGAACTATGCTCTTTTTAAGCTAATAATAGTAAAAGTGAAAGGAAAAGAGCATACCCTTATTTGCAAGAGTATGCTCCAAACGTTAAGTTAATGACATTGTATAAATACGACACTTTTTTTGTTACTGAATATAAAAAAATCTCCTCTAGGTTTGTGATATAATTGAGTTGAACAAACATAAACCACATCCCTAAAGGAGACATTACTATGATATCACAAAAACAACTCTCTTTGGCAGATATTTTTGAAGATTGTAAAGATATTTTTGAATCTGACAAACCTCAGTTTCTTACTCTGCTCGAAAATCACATTGACCTTGATGAAATTATTCCGTTTTCTTTTTACAATCATTATTATGCAACCACAGGTAGAAATCGAAAATATCCTTTGACTGCTATGCTTTGGGCTTTGATCATTCAACGCCTGTTTTCTATTCCTACAGATTCTCTTTTACTTGTCTTCCTTCATTATTCCAGACATCTTAGAGAATTCTGCGGCTTTACCAAAGTTCCTGATGCCTCTAAAATCACTCGTTTTAAGCAAGATTTTTTATTGGACTTACAATCTGTTTTTGATAAGCTTGTTGATATAACTGAACCGATATGTAGGGATATTGATAGCAACCTTGCTTCTATGCTTTTGTTTGACACTTCAGGTATTGAAGCTTATGTAACCGAAAATAATCCTAAATATGCCAACCGCATTATCAAGCAGCTTAAATCCTATGCAAAATCTATGAATTTTGATAGTTCTTATGACCCTTATAAGGCAGCATACGCTTCTATGCCTACATCTGCTTCATCAAACCATGAGATTAAACAGCAGTACATTAACGGACATTTCTGCTACGCCTACAAGTTCGGTATTATTACCAATGGACTTGGAATTGTTCGTTCCATTGATTTCTACAACAAGGATTATCTTACTTCCCATCCTGACATTGTAGTTGAAAAGAAAGCAAAGTCTCCGGATGAAGACAAATCTCTTGCTGATTCCAAAGCTTTACTGCCTACCTTAAAGGACTTTAAAACAAGGCATCCGGGTATTAAACCATCTATATTCCTTGGTGATGCAGCCTTTGATACCATTGAGATTTACAAATCACTTTTTGAAGATTTCAATTTCCAAAAAGCATTTATTCCTTTAAAAGTTAAGCTCTCAATGGATAATGTTAAATATACATTCAATGAAAATGGTATTCCTTGTTGCCCTCATGATTCTTCACTTCCGATGAAACGTGAAGGAAGTAAATCCCATTTAAGGAGCAAGCTGTCTACAATGAAGTTCGTTTGTCCAAAAATGAAATGGGAATACAACCGACAAGACAAGTCCAAAAGGCGTGTCTGTCACTGTGACAATCCTTGTACAACTTCTTCCTGCGGAGAATGATTTATGTTTATCCTGAAAAAGAATCTCAGAGCTTATCCCGGAGTAGAACGAGGTTCTAAAGAATGGGATGAAACATATAAGATCAGGGTAAATGTTGAAAAATCAATCAATCACTTTAAGGACAGTTTCTGCATTGCCAAACGGAAAACAACAAATGAAAAAACATTGCATTCCGATTTACTGCTAGCCGGTATATCACAGTTATTAACTGTAGTTGTTGCTGATAAAATCAACCAACGACAACATATCAGAAGTTTAAAATCTTTAATTGCTTTAGGACTTATCAACTTTATATAAGCACTACGCTTATTAAAAGTGCGCCCAAATCTTGCAGTTATCAACTTTTTCAGCTTAAAAATTTGTGCTTTGCACAAATTTATCCTTGTATACAATAATGATTAAGAACGAGCTCAGCGAGTTTCGCAATTACCTATAGATTTTATGATCTGCCTCTATGGCATATGAGCCGGTATCACATTATTAAATATAGTAGGCGAAAAATATTTAACAACAAGA
>BNJU01000799.1_pt1 | contig 118288 bp, 176 predicted proteins | sample 8539281 | NCBI WGS metagenome assembly BNJU01 (sample SAMD00202456, study PRJDB9452) | human saliva metagenome | isolation source: human saliva | place: Japan
TCCTGATCATGAGTCACAAAAATGCTTGTAATCCCACTTTATCAATCGTTTCACGCAACCAGTTCCCTAAGATCTTGCCTCAACTTTCGCATCAATCGCCGCAAAAGGTTCATCAGCAACAATATTTTCAGGATTTGGAGCCAACGCCCTCTGCAAAAGCTACTCTTTGTCGCTGTCCTCCCGAAAGCTGATTTGGATACCGTTTCCCAAGTCCCTTTAATATTCATAAGTTCCATCAATTTCTCCACTCGCTCTTTAATAACCGACTTTTTCTCCTTCGCAATTTTTCAATCCAAAAGCAATATTATCAAAAACTCGTCATATAACGAAACAATGTATAATTTTGAAAAACGAAACCGATCCTCTTTTACTAGGCGAAACATCATTCACGACTTTTCCCGTCATCACAATTTCCCAGAATCAGGTGTTTCCAATCCAGCAATCATTCGTAAAATCGTAGATTTTCCCACTTCCTGAAGGTCCTAATATGCTACTAATTTCCCTTTTTATTCCTAAATTGATGTCATTTGACGCTTTATAGTCGTTATACATTTTATTTATATTTTTAATTCAACATATATATTCTCCTCATGATTCTTCTCTTTTTATTTTACCAAGCCTTTTCGGCATCAATTTTACGAAATTCATTAAAATCAACATTTTCTACTTCAATTTCTTTTGTAATCTTCAATCAATCCAAGAAATCTATCTTCATTTTGCAAAATTTTTCAAATTCAATATTTTCATTTTTATAATATTTGCAATATCTTCAAGAAAATATGGTATTTTGCTTGCTTTTTTATTTCTCCACAATTTCACTTTAGTTTTACAGTTTTACCTGTAAATTCTCCTCTACAAAATTGCAAAAATATTCTCCGTCCTTTTTACGTCTTCCACTAAATCCAAGACGTGCAATTTGAGGTGTTGCACATGAATTTGACATCCAGCAATTCTTATTTGCGGCAAATAATTTGTAAGTCTCTTTTTCATCATTGTCAAAAATTCAAAAATATAGTCTCAAAATTAGCGGAGTATCCAAAATTCCAACATTACAAGTTGTACCTCCGATACAAGAATATGAACTGTAAAAATTCATTTCCTCCGTAATATTTGCTCATAATTTCTTTTTAATTTTAAAACATCTTCTTTTTAAGTCCACGAACCAAAATACTTTTGAAAACTTGTAAGTTTCAATTCAACTTTGTAATCCAAATTTTTACAAATTCAATTAATTTTTCTCCATCTTCCTTATAAATATTTCCTCTCGCAGGTCTTAAATAATATCCATATTCTCCCTTATACTTTTCCAGCCACAATATTTCTGTCGCTTTTACAAATTCATCATTTTTAATGCTTTCATCTGTATTTTCTTCGCTGGAAAATAATTCTATTTTTCAATTTCTTTTCTTTATCTAAAATTTCTCTTTCGTCAAGCAATTTTTCTCGTATAAATTTTAAAGACTGTCCCCTTTTTCTGCATAAAAATTAGAAATATATTCGTTACACAATTCCAAAAATTTTTCTTCTCCTAAAATTTAATAAAAACATAACGAAGTCTTGCTCTTGCACGAATTTTTACGATTTCCATGATCATTAAACACACTTCTTATTGCATGTATGTAATACAAAAACTCATCTTCTTCAATAAATTTCCCTTAAAACAATGGCATTAGTTGAAATCGGTCCAATTCCTCCGCCAACATACACACGAAATCCTTTTTCCCATCTTGAATTACCGCTTGAAATCCAATGTCGTTTATTTTTACATAAAGCGAATTTTTCTTCCTTATTTGAAAAAGCAATTTTTATATTTTTCTTTGGCAAATGCATAAATGTACGACCGTCTAAAATATAATCTGTCGTACTTTTTGCATAAGGTGAAACATCAAAGACTTCTTCTTCAAAGCCTGTTGTTTCCGGTGTAATTACCGCCCTAGTCGAATCTCCGCAAGTTGCTTTTGTAAAAAAGCCTCTTTTTGAAATAGTTTCCAGTAAATCTGGCAAATTTTCCCTTTTTATTCCATGCAGCTGAAAATCCTGCTCTAGTTGTAAGATGAAGCCTCTTATCAGAGTATTTTTGCACAGTATCCAGCAAATACTCAAAATCTTCAATCTCAATTTTACTTTCAAAAAAACGAGGTCTTATCATAAATGTCCCTTTTTTTCTTCCCTCAGTATAAAGCGCAAATGAAGTTCTAACCGCATTCCATTCCTTTTCCTTTTCAGGATCAGTCAACGCTTCCCTTGTCAGATTTATAATAAAATCCAGCTCCTTTTTTTCTCTTTCTGCTTCATAATTTTCAATTTTCTCAAAATTATCCAGTTTCATCCTTCCACCATTCCTCTCTTTTTCTGCTCTATCTTTTCTCCAATAAAATTTATTTTAAAAATTCTTACTAAAATTCTAATATCCGATCTTAAAATAATCTTTATTTATTTAATTATCAATATATTTGTATCTACAATTGTATTTTTAACATTTTTATAAAAACTTTCACAAATAATATTATTTTGATAACCAAAAATTTTTATTTTATTAAAAATAAGTTGAAATAAAATATTTAATCGGAAAATAATTTTTCATATTTTCAAATTTATTCCCAAATTATATTATATTATTTTGATTTATAATGCTCTGAAAATTTGTATTTTCTATCATTCTAATATAAATATAATGGTAAAACCAAAAGTACAGGATATAATAACTGAAAAGATATTTAAACAATCTTTTGGGCGATAAAAAGTTGGATTTTACATTATAGAAAGGTTAATTTATTTTGATTCTTGGATTGACTGAACGAAAGTCTGCTTTAACTAATATTATCGAAAGGAGATGATAAAAATATTTTATGAGATGTATAATATTGAAACAATAGTTAAAAAGCTGCTTTTCTTGTTATTGCAATTTCACCGACACTGCCAGATTACTGATCCCAGCTGCAGAATGTGATCCTGTTACAGAACTGATTGAAAAGCGAATAAACTTAAGACTGGAGATATTCTTAGTCCTGTCTCAAACAGCACACTATTCTGCAGTCTCAGGGCATGTCGCTGCTATTAATGAGAATATGAGATTGTGGGTCCCATCCTTTCAATCGGATATGCTGCAAAGTCCCATCTTTGCCTGGTATGATGAAAAAGGAAAGGTTTCTGTGTTCAGGCTGAAAAATACGATGATAATTTTTAAGAATGCCCTGTTCGAAAAGGAAATTGACAGGACTACGACCAAGACTCATGGGCTTACCTTTTTAACAAGAACTTTGACAAGAGGCTTTCACTGTCGCAGTTTGTCTATCTTATCTTTAATAGTGGCAGGGATTGATGTCGAAGGATGTTGATCTGGATTCAAACGGGGCAGAGTTGTCCTGCCTTTTTGACACTATGAGTCGCCGCTTCTGGAAAATGTTGACCTGGATGAATAGTCTTTCACTTTTATGTTTTAATTAGAAACGATAAATATTGAATAACAGCAAAGGAGAGATTTATGATTATTTTGCTTGGAATTTCTTTGTCCTGTCTTTCAGCATTTGCCGGTCACTTGGAGGATGGCAACTTCTACTTTGAGAACGGGGAACTCGGAAAAAGGCTGAAAAAGAGTATTTGAAGCTGCTGAAAATGGCAATGCCCAAAGCCTTGTACCAGTTGGGATGCTTAGTTTTGAGCAAGGCAGGGCTTTGACAAGGCTGAATGTTTTTAGACGCCATTAGCAGGGCGATAGCACTCTCTGTATCAATTGGCATTAGCTTTACTACTCAAGATAAACTTGACAAGGCTGAAACATCTTCTTGAAAAGCCGTAGACCGCATATGTCCTGAAGCTATGAATGAGCTTGACTTTGCATTATGACAAGAAGGAATTTGACAAGGCAAAAATATTTCAAGATGGGAGCGGATGCCGGGGATGAATATGCTATCAAAATTACAGGAAAATGATGGAACAGGAATTGAAGCATCAGGATTAAAGAAAAATAAAAACAAAACAAAAAGAGAAAGGAATGATTGATGATTATTTATTATTATCGCTTTATTGGCGGGCCTTCAATCTTGTATCAGTCAGAAGATGAGATGGGTGGAAAACTGTAGAATGGTGCATGATGAATGGATGGAAAGCGGTACCTTGATTGGCCTGTTACTGTGTAACAACTACGCATGGTGACAGATGAGTGGATGGGTACTAATTAGAGAGCATTTTGCTCTCAATTCAGAGGGGAAATTTTGATAAGGATTGTTATAAAAATTTTAAAAAGCTGTATCATAAAGTTAATTTATGAATCGGCTATTTTAGTCAAACTTTAAAATTATAAATTCTTAGTAGAAATAAATTGCTAATTTTTACATTGTCTTTACCCCTCAAAATGCTTTGCTCCATCATAATTATAGGTTGTAAAAATCAAAAAATGCTAAAATACGGAAAATGCAATGATTAAAAAGTCAAAATATATAAAAATGGAGGAGTATAATGACAGAATTAGAAAAATCAAAGGCAATTATTCAATACATTGCTGATGCAGCTACGCCTGTGGAACTTTTATACAGATGAAGATATAAAAAATGCTTATTCTTGTAAAGTTATCGGAAAAGATGGATTAAAAGTAGTTTTTGGAGATTGGGAAGAAATTGATAAGATTATTAAAGAAAACAATCTTACTAATTATTATCTAAAAAATGACAGAAGAAATTCTGGTGTGCCTATGCTTGACATTAAAAATATTAATGCAAGAATTGAGCCTGGAGTATTTATCCGTGATAAAGTAAGCATCGGAGACAGAGCCGTTATTATGATGGGAGCTGTTATAAATATCGGTGCTGAAATTGGTGAAGGAACAATGATTGATATGAACGTTGTTCTTGGTGGACGTGCAAAAGTCGGAAAAAATTGTCATATCGGTGCGGGTGCAGTGCTTGCGGGAGTTATTGAGCCGCCTTCAGCTGATCCAGTAGTTATTGAGGATGATGTAGTTGTAGGAGCAAATGCAGTTGTGCTGGAAGGTGTAAGAGTCGGAAAGGGATCTGTCGTTGCGGCAGGAGCAATCGTAACCGAAAACGTGCCTGAAGGCGTAGTTGTAGCTGGAACGCCTGCCAGAATTATAAAAGGTGTAGATGCAAAAACTGCTTCAAAAACAGAATTAGTTGATGCCTTAAGAAATATTTAATACTAAACAGAAAATAATCATAAAAATGCTTTTTTGTAGAGTTTATTAAATTTTTATATTTTTTATAAGCAAAAATCAAATAAGCAAATGATATAATAAATGAAGAAGTTGCAAAAATTTTAAAATAAATTTTTTAATTTTTGTAAATTGTCAAATTAATTAGGAGGAAAAATGAAAAAAACTATTACTAATAGGAGCCTATTTTGGTCACAGGAGCCATCTCATTTTGCTGATGGAAAACAGATTATGAAAAAGCAGTGAAATTAGCTGGAGAAAAATAAAATAACAGATGCTGTAAAAGTGCTAGAAGGTGTTGCAAAAGGAACAGATGCTTCTTATGCACAAAAAGCAAACCTTGAATTGGGAGCATATTACTTAAAAGATAATAAAGTAGCTCAAGCAAAACCTTATTTACAAGCAGCTTTGGGGAAATGGATCATCTACAACTCCAGAAGCTGTTGAAGCCGCAAGATTACTTTACCTTTGTAGGAATCCAACAAAAAAACAAGGCTGATGCTGAAAAATATATTATCTGGACAGATGAAAAATCTGGTGGAAACAATGCTGATGTAGTATCAAAGCTTTAATTATTTTTCTACTTTGATAATAACGAACAATCAAAAGGAACTGCAAGATATAACAAAGCTGTACAATCTGCAAATAAAGATTTCGTAGCTGAAGTTAATTACAACATTGGGCAATATTATTTAACAAAAAATAATACTGCACAAGCTAAATCTTACTTGCAAAAAGCATATACAGGAGCTTCAGACCGTGTAAACGGAGCAGGAATTTTACTAGCTGAACTTGCAATGAATGAAAAAAATCCAGCACAAGCTGAAAAATATTTATTAGAAATGAATACAGCCGCAAAAGGTAAAAACGGTCAAATCCTTGAAATATTAGGAACTTATTATTTACAACAAAACAACCCAGCAAAAGCTGAAGAATTTTTAACAAAAACAATAGCTGTTGAACCTAAAAATTCAGCTGCAAAAATATTGCTTTTAGGAATTTACGAAGTACAAAACAATACAGCAAAAGTAAATTCAATTTATAGCCAATTAAAATCAGCTTCACCAAAAGTAACAAATAGACAAATTGGAACTTACTTTGGAAGCGTTGGTGCAGGATCATTAGCTGAAAAATATTTGCAAAAGGCAATAAACGAAGACAAAGATAATAATGCAAAAGTTGTTTTAGGTCAAGTTTATGCTGGATTAGGTAAAAAAGCCGAAGCAATCAAAATTTTACAAGAAGCTGTAAATAACAAAGTAAATGGAGCAGCAGAAGTTTTAAAACAAGTTCAAGCAATGAAATAATAAACAATTGAAATAATGAATTGTAAAGGCAATGTATCTCTAACTTTTACCAGTTAAGATAAATTGCCTGTTTTTTTAAATAATCTAAGAAATTAAAATTTAAAGGATGTGAGAACAATTAAAGCAAATAAATTATTATTAATAGCAGTATTAGCCATAGCCAGCCTTACATTAAATGCCGCTGCATACAAATCATCAAAATCTTCAGAAATAAGCACAAGAATAAGAAATCCGCAAGTTACCAAAACAGCAAAAATACCACAGAAAATGAAATTATTATTCCAGAAGGTCCTAAAACCTGGCGACACAATCGGTTTAATCGCACCTGCAAACTACACTAACGAAAACAGCAATGCAGAAGTGGAATATTTAAAAAGCAGAGGATTTAATGTTGTCTATGGTCAATCATTTTATTCAAAATGGTATGGATTTGGAGGAACTGACAATGTGAGAGCAAAAGGATATAAACGATATGTTTGCTAACCCTAATATCAAGGCTATTTTCGCTGTACGTGGAGGATATGGCGGAATCAGAATCGTAGATAAATTAAATTACGATACGATTAAAAAAAATCCTAAAATCATCTCAGGATTTAGCGATAACACAACATTACTTTTGGCAATTAATGAAAAAACAGGACTTGTAACATTTCAAGGACCTATGGCTGATAACTTAAAAAACATTCCTCCTGTTACAGAAAATGCTTTTAACAAAGCGTTTATGAGCAATGAATCATACAACTTGCTAGATTTTGATGATACATATTCAATCATGAAAAATGGACGTGGAAGCGGAAAAATTACTGGCGGAAATTTATCCTTAGTAGTTGCAACGCTTGGAACGGATCACGAAATTAATACAGATGGAAAAATACTTTTTCTGGAAGAAACAAATGAAGCAAGCTACCGTATAGATAGAATGTTACAGCAGCTTAGACTCGCTGGAAAATTTGACAAATTACAAGGAATCATACTTGGCGACTTTAAAAACCCAAAACAGGCTGATCCTACAGACATGACAATTGACGAAGTATTCTATGACAATTTTGGAAAATTAAATATCCCAATCATAAAAAACTTCAAGTCTGGACACGTAAGACCATTTATAGCCATCCCAATAGGAGCAAAAGCTAAAATGGATACTTATAATCGACAAATTATTATAGAAAAAAAGCTACAAAATAAAAATACAATCTTTATTTTTAAATAGGTTAAGTATAAATTTAATACAGTTCTCAATCAAGCATATAAAAAGAGGCTGTTCAAAATGATTAAAAATTTTGTGTTCAGCTTTTTATCAAAAATTGAGAATTTAATATCGAATATTTAAATTATATGCAATATTGAAAACTAGTGCCTTACTTAATTGTTCAAAATTTTAAATACACCCCAATTCTTACATTTTTCTAATAAATAATCATAAATTTCTTCTATTTCTTTTGAATGTTCATCTCTTTCATAAAACTGCTGAGGCATAATAATTTTCTGAAATTTTTTAATTTTTAAAATTAATCCTTCTTTTGTCTTTTAATGTCTGTACACCTTATTAACATTTATAATTTTTATAATCTTTCTATCAGTTCCATTAAATATATTTTTATATATCTTTTTATCACGAGTTTCTTTGAAATCTTCTATTACAAAAAACCTATCTATCATACAGATAATAATCAATTTTATCATAATATAAAATTTTTAGGAAGATTAACATTAAAAGTTTCATTGATTCCAGCTTTACCACTACAATTTCTCTTTTCTTTAATGACTCAAAATAATTTTTAAATTCTATAAAATTTTCTTCTGCAAAGATTTCTACTCCCTCGATTCCATGGTGATGGAGTACAACCAATTTCTTCACATATTCCCCAACCTACCAATGTAGTTAGACAAGAATTCAATCCAAATATTAGTATTACAAATAACAAAAATATTTTTAATTTTCTCATTTTATTTTCCAACCTTTTCTCTCAAATTTTTAAAACATCTTCTAAATTGTTGTTATTATTTTGTTGCAAATTATTTTTTTATTTTCAAGATTTTGAATTTCTGTTTCATTTGTTTTTCAATGAAGAATTTCAAAAGCCATATTTTTCCACCTGTTCTAATTCATCTAACTTATTTTTATATTCAAAATCTCCATCAAAATATATTCTATACCTACTAAATTCTTTTATTCAATATTCTTCATATTTGAAATTTTGACTCCTGTTAATATTAATTTATTCCCAACATCCTTTCTTATATTGTTTTTCTAAATTAATAAAGTCTGTTTTTGCTCAGTTCTTTTCTATTCAAGCTCTGAATATCAATAATTTATTCGATTCATTAACTGAAAAAGATTCGCAAAAATAAGATACAAAAAAATCATTATATGTTTATATGTCAAAATTATAATCAGAAATTAATTAGTAATACCACAAATCGATTAAAAAGTCAAGTTTATATACAAAAATATAAAAATACACCATCGTAATTAAAATAAATTATTTTTAGTGTATTTTTATATATTTTCTATGTAAATTATCGCAAAAGACCAATCAAGTCTGTAAAGCAAGAATGGAATATAAACTCTCCATCAGCAAAGTTAGAAGCTTCTCCTTTATTGAAAATCAAAGACAAGAGCATCGTTTTTCCAAATAAAAACTTTTGTTGTCTGTCAATATCATCAAGTTTATCAATTTGTGGAAGTCCAAACTGTTTAAATCTTGAATTTACAACATCTGTCAGTTCACTATTAAATCCATCTACAAATAAATCTTTAGTTGTAATTGTTTACCACTTTTTAAGTTATAAGATATTGCATTATGAAGATTTTGTCTTTTTGTCCTGAATCGTTATCCACTAACTCAACTGTAAATAAAACACTTAAAAACAGAGCTATTATTTGCTGTAATTTCATAAGAAACATTATAAGATACATGCTTTTGTAGATTTATATTTGGAAATAAATCTTTCCATAGATTTATTCATATTTTTAACAACATTTGCATTTCTTCCTGTAAACATTGGATAAGAAACTCTCGAGTTTATTTAAAAGTTTTTGATTTTTAATATCCCTTACAAAACTGTTTTGATGTTGAGAATACCCTTGAAATGTAAAAGTAGTATCAATCTTTTCCTTTTCACTTGCAAATGACACATTAAATATAAGTATGCCATAAAAACAATGTTAATTTTTTTCATTTTTATAATCACCTCAAAAATTTTTTTAGTTCAATCAGAACCTTTTCCATTATATCATAAGCAAGAAAATATTTCAAATTTTTTTCATTTTTTTCTTGCTATTATTTTTTTAAATATAACTGATAAAAAAATTTATATTTCTTCAAATTCTTTCTGAGTAAATAAAATAAAAGAATAAATTGACAAATATAACAAAAATGGTAATATAAATTCAGGTTTTTGGAGTTAATCGCTTGAGAATTTTTTTAGAACAAAAATTTTTTTAAGAGGAAAGTCTGGACTTTTGCAGGGCAAGAGAGGCAGTTAACGGCTGCTGAGAGAAATCCTAAGGAAAGTGCCACAGAAAAGAAACCGCCTGTATTTTTTTCAGGTAAGGGTGAAAAGGTAGTGTAAGAGACTACCAGTGATTTAAGGGATTAAATTAGCTAGGTAAACCCCTCTCAAAGCAAGGGCAAGCAGAAAGCTGTTAAGAGACGGCCCGTCTTGGCTTGATTGGTAGCTCGCTAAAAATCCATAAGCAATTATTGATTTAGATAAATGATTAACAAATACAGAATCCGGCTTATACCAAAGCCTATAAGACTCAGAAAAATTTCTGAGTTTTTCTTTTTTTCATAGATTGCTATAATATATTGTAGCAAATTTAAAAAAATATAAAAAGCTCTCATTTTATTTTTAATGTTTTGATAATACCATATTTTTGAAAATATAAATAATAAAATAAAAGGAGATGATTACTCATGAAACAGATAAATCGAAAAAGAGCGATTTTTGGAAAATGGCGTTTTAAGAAAAAGAAGTGAAATTTGGTTTTTCAAGAGCAGCATTTCTTTTTAGGATTTATATATCCTTTAATTAAAGAGGATTACATCACAGCTGGAATTACTTTTTGTTGTAATTAGTACGGCATGTATAATATTTTTTTCCATTGATATTTGTTTTATCAATTATATTCGGTTTTATATACAATAAAATGTATGCTAAAAAGTCTGATTAAACAAGGCTGGTACCCATTTACAAAAGAAGATGCACAAGTTTTGAGAATGAATGGGATTCTTTTTAATGATAAAAATAATTTTTATGAAAAATAATAAAGAAAGAGAGATAAAAGAAGTTAAAACTTATGAAACACAGCAGCCAGAAAAAAATGAAATTATTGAATTTGAGGAAAATGACAATAATAATACAAATAATAATAGTATTATAAATAATGTAAATGCTGATAATTCTTATAATAGCAATCCGAATGTTCCGAAAACAAATTATAAAAACCGTACGATTCAGAAATTTATTGCAAGATTGATTGGTGGAGGGCTTGTTTCGCTTGTTTCAGGAGTTTTTACAGCAAATATTATTTTAATTCTTTTGGGAGTGTTACTGACAGGCGGAGGAGCATTTCTAGCTGTAAAAAAATAAGGATAAAAATAAAAATGGAAATAAGAGAATTTTTAATTAAATATAGAAATTATAGAAATCTTATAAAAGAATTTTTTCTTCTTTCACTGTTTTTTTAACTGTATTTATGAGGTATAATAAAAATGAATTGTTTACAGAAAATGATGAAAAGTATGAAAAAAATAGTGAAAACAGAACAATTAAAAATTGTTTTTGTGAAGAGAATCAGTGTGTCCTGACTGAGACGGAAGAGAGTGAGTGATAATGAGATTATTAGTTGTAGAAGACGAAAAGAAATTGAACGAACTTATTACAAAAAAAGTTAGAAAAAGGAATATTATGGAGTTGATAGCTGTTTCGATGGAGAAGAGGCAGTCAGGTACGTGGAAGGGACTGAATATGATGCAATAATTCTAGATATTATGCTCCCAAAACTTGATGGATTTGAAGTGATTAAAAGAATAAGGGCAAAGAAAAATAAAGTTCCGATACTGCTTTTAACTGCAAGAGATAATATAGATGATAAAGTAAAAGGACTAGATTACGGAGCAGATGACTATCTTGTGAAACCTTTTATTTTTGAAGAACTTATGGCTCGTATCCGTGTCCTGCTAAGACGTAATTCTGGAAATGCCGACAATATAATTACAATAGCCAATCTTAAGGTCGACCTTGATGCTAAAACAGTTTTTAGAGATGATGTGCTTATAAAGCTATCAGGTAGAGAATATTCGATTTTGGAATATCTAATACGAAATAAAGGAAAAATTTTACCAAGAGAAAGAATAGAGGATCATATATGGAATTATGAATACGAGGGTGGAACCAATGTTATAGATGTTTATATCAGATATTTGAGAAAAAAAGATTGATGACGGCTATACCCCAAAAACTCATTCACACAGTTCGTGGACTGGGCTATGTCCTGAGGGTTGATAATGAAAATAAATAAATTTTTCCATAAAAATCCAAAATAGCTTTCTGGTATATTGGTCTTATGATAAGCCTTGCAATTATATTTCTTACAACAATAATTTATATTAGCGAAAAATCTTATACAGGGCAAATGCTTACAAAAAAAATTTAAAAAAACTCTGTAGTTTCAGCATTTGATGAGATTGAAGTTTATGATGGTGAACTTACGATTGACAATGATTTTTATTATTTTTTTAATAATAATGTTCATCTGTCAGTTTATAACGATGAAACAGGATTTATTTATGGGGATATTCCACTGGATTTTTGAATATGATGAAACTTTTTCTGATAAAAAAACAATGTGAGAATTATAAGGCATAAAAAAATAAAAAAATGGTATATTTTTTGATAGCAAAAAGAATTTTTCAAGATTATGGTATTGTTCATATTCGAGGGAATCACTCCTGCGACAGAAGTTGAAAATATTATCGAAACAATTGTTTTTAATTTCTCTGATTGTATTGCCATTTTTTTCCTGTTATTTTTCAGCAATAAGCGGATATTTTTATAACAAAGAAAGCATTTAAACCGATAGAAAAAAATAAAGGGAAGCAGCGGAAAAAAATCAATGAGGGAAACGATTTGACACAAAAGAATTAACATTGGAGAAGGAAATGATGAAATTTATACTTTGGCAAATACATTTGATACAATGTTTGACAGACTTCAAAACTCCTTTGAAAGAGAAGCACAGTTTACATCGGATGTTTCACACGAGTTGCGTACACCTGTCTCAATTATTATTTCCGAATGTGAATACGGTCTTGAAAAACCTAACTTCAATAGAAAATGCCAAACATACAATTTTTCTGTGCTTGATGAAACTAAAAGATGTCAAAATTAATTTCACAGCTTCTAACTTTATCAAGAATGGACAGAGGAATCAGAAACTTAATTTTTGATAAAATAAATATGAGCGAAATGGCACATCTTATTGCTGACAGTCAACTATACAATGCAGATAGCAAAAATATAAAAAAATTCATCCTGAAATAGAGGAAGATATTTTTATTATTGGTGATGAAATGATGATTATGAGAATCTTTGTTAAATTTAATTTCAAATGCGATTAACTATGGTCGTGAAAACGGCAATATTTGGATAAAATTAACACAAGATAAAAAAATTTTGCAATATGTAAAATTATTGATGACGGAATTGGTATTGAAAAAGAAAATATCCCTAAAATCTGGGGAGATTTTTATCAAGTAGAAAGTTCCAGAACAACTGAAAATCTAGGACTTGGATTATCAATGGTAAAATGGATTATAGAAGCTCACAAAGGAGATATTTATGTAGAAAGTGAAATTGGAAAAGGAAGTTCGTTTATATTTAAGTTGAAAAAGGAGGTAAAATGAAAAATTTCTTAAAAAAATTGCTTATACTATTTTTTTATTACAATGACAGGAGTTTTTGCAAATGAAAATTCAGTTAAAAAGACTAAAACAGTAAGAGTTTTTAAATGTTGATGTTAAAATTTCGATTGAACAGGCAAAACAACTTGCATTGAATCACTCAAAAGTGGCAAAAAAATTCTGCAAAAATGACTAAAATTCGTCTGGATAAAGAAAAATAGAAAATTTATTTATGAAATAGAATTTTATACAGAACGGAAAAAAATATAAATACAACATTGATGCAAACACAGGAAAAGTCCTGAGTTACAGTGAAAAAGAACGATCATCCGCTTCAACAATAATCAGAGATGACGGAAAAAAATTATTAATACAAATGGCAGTGATACAGAAATAAGAAAAAAACACCAAAATATATCGGAATGGAAAAAAAGCAAAAAGAAATAGCAGTTTCACGAATTACTGGTGCAAAAATAAACGTTACAAATATTCAGCTAGATAATGAAAAAGGAAGAATGATTTACGAAGGAAGAATGGTGTATAAAAATACAGAATATAAGTTTGACATTGATGCTACAACAGGTGAAGTAATAAAATGGGAAGTAAATGAAAATTAGTGAAGTTAAATATCCTCTAAAGTTTAAACTGAAAAAAATAGACTGAAGAGGATATTTTTTTGTTAAAAATTATGCTTTGTAAAGTTTTTTTCATAATTAAATTTATTTTTTAGTTGTTTAAGAGTATAATCAAATATGAATAAAGGTGGAATAAATACGATAATTAATGTTATTATCGGCATATTTTGAAGATAAAAATATTTTTCAACTATAATCATAAAAAGGCTTGTATAGAAAGATCGAAACAAGATTGAAATGTTGAATGTAATAAAATTATCCACCAGATTGGATTGGGTTTTAGCCGTACATTTCCGAAAAAAAGATGCCTGATATTGTTGTGTATATAAATTTAATAGGATTCAAATGAAGTATTCCGAAGATTATAGCCTGAATTAAATTAGCATATTTTTGTTTTTTTCTTTAAAAATGAAGCATCAGTCCTCTCAATAAAAATTCTTCTCCAACAGGATAAAATACTAGAAAACTTTAAGTAATTCATTAATTGCAAAAAGACTGCTTTTGAATAATCGGCAAGAACTATCTTTTTAGACAATAAAGAACTTAAAACAGCAAGTAAAATTATTACAGATGTAATAACTATTGCTGAATAACAGGCTGTATTTAATATTAGTAACCCCAATTCTTTTTATTTTTAGATTTTTTCAATATTTTTTCCATTTTGATTATTCTCCTTTCCTGAATTTTTTTCTTGTAAAACATATTATCATTAAAATATTAAAAATAAAATGAGAAATATTTTTATTTCATCTTTGTCTGTTGCATAATAAAATAACTTTCAGTTATTTTTTTATAGATTTTATTTGTAAAAAAATAATTTTTCCATTATATAATACATTCAAACAACTTTAAAATCAATTTTTATTCTGTCTTGTATATTATAGAAAGGAAATAAAATGAAAAAAATTATTATTATACTGGTGCTTATATTTTTAATTTGAGTTTTTCAGCAGAACAGCCTGAAAAATTATATGTTACATTCCGAAAGAGTTAAAAACAAACAGCAAAGCAAGATTAATTTATGAAGATACAGAAAAATATAAAGATGAAGAAATACCATCTGAAGTAGCAAATCCTGAAATTGTTAAAAGCATTAAAGGAAAAAGGCTTATCGTATTTCAAATGAGATGCAAATATGATGGTGATATGTACCGTTATATAACAGCTTCAGACTATGCAGTCGAATATCTTACAAAACAGACAATAAATAAAGAAAAAGGAGATTATTATTTACTGGAACTTCCGACAAATAAAGGCACTCGCTTTTCAGGATATGTTATTTATTGGAGATTTTCATAGATAATTCAATCAGTACAAATGATGAACTTTTCCAAATTCTCTATATGATAAATGTTCAGTTTTCTGGAAATAAGACAGCAGGAACTGGAAGAGGAAGGATTGAAAGTAGTTTACTAAATTTTTCTCAATTTTTTCATTTTTGCAGGGATTATTTATTTTTATATCCCTGCATCTAATCTGATTTATAGCTATTTAACAAAAATCACAATTAAATTAATGACTGTGATTATATTTTTCAAATTTTTTTACATTTTCATATCTTTAAATCCTATTTGTTTTTAAAGATTCTCATATCTCTTTTATATAATCTTAACAAACATTTTTGATTGCATTTTCCTGAAAATCCTTATTTATACTTAATGTTAAATGCTCCATTATTAATATTGATTTAGAAATTTTTATCTACGGTTTTTCCATTTTTGGGTTAATCAAAATTTTATCTTTCCATCTATTCAAAATTTTAGGTTTTGTTCTAAATAAAATATCTAATACATTTGAATTATGGGCTGATAAATTTCTGATTAAATTAATATTTTTCCAACCAAGATATAAAAATTGAAACTGTTATATTATGATTATCTGCGATTTCTTTTTGATATTCTTTTTCATTAATTTATATAAATCCAATATCCTCCAAAGGTTAAAAATATCAACTATTAACCATATAGGTATTTTATTTATGTCATTATATTCTTTAATCAGTTTATTTCTTGATTGACTTATATTTATATTCCTTCTTTTTAAAAATTCCTTTTTCTTTGTATTTAATAAAATGCTTACAATATTCATTGTTATTAGTCCACTTTTTAAAATCCAGATAACCTAATTCCTGAAACTCTCTACAGAGTATTCTTGAAAAAAATTTGTTTTTAAAGATATTTCTATTTTTCTATAATTCTTATAAAATATAATCTTAAATTTCTATCTTCATAAAATCTAAAAAAACAATATCTTCAAATCTTGTATTTGCGATGTATTTATTTTCAAAAAGAAAGGGAGCGAGGCTTCTTTCAACTTGTAATAATTTATAAAACCAATTTCTCTAATGCTTTTTCTTCATTTTTCGACAATCATTCCACGCTTTTTAAAAAGTTCTAACTGCTCGTAATTTCTAAATACTCCTTACTCATAGCTGCTCCTATAATAAATAAAAGCCCTACACCAACTATAAAAAGTTTGTGGGGGTTTGATATATTTAATTCTATCCTATTTTTATATAATTGTCAATAAAATATTAAAAATCGAAATCATATTACAAAATTTTATTATCAAAAATAAAAATAACCAAACAATACGTATTTACTGTTTTCACTCGTATTCCTTTGCAATATAATTTTATCTCTTTGAGTAAAACTCTCATTTTATTTTAATCTATATTACATATTATAAAATTGAAAAAAATAACTAATTAATTAGTATTTGAATAAGGAGGAAAAATAGAAAAATATTTTTTTGGAAGCCTTTATTTTATTCATCTGCTCTGTTTTAATATTCTAGTACTATTTTTCTGCCTGTATTAGTATTAGAAGTATCAGTTTTTAAGTAATTTGAAAATGATTGGAGTATATTCTCGGACAATCTTATATTAATTTTGCTTAATATATTTTTATCATATTTTTATGCAAAAAGCAGGAATAGGAAAAAAAGGCTTTAATAATTTTAACAATAATTGGTGTAATATTAAAAATACTAATATTTTTAATATCGTATAAATATTTAGTTTCATCAGCAGGAGATGAAGAATTTTTACCAACTTATTATGCTTATTTTTGTCATAGGGTTTATTGGATGTAATATTTCTTGTGGGGCTTGGTGTAAATTTATTGACAGGAAGGAGAAAACAGCATGATAAAAAAATTAAAAAAATTGACAGGATTTATGATTTTTCTACTTTTTGGAATAATATTTATTTCCTGTGGAAAACCTTCAAAAAGACATAATAGACAAAGGATATATATTAAGTAGGTGTATCAATGAGATTGACAGGAATTTGCTGGAAAAATGGAGCATTCTCCCACTTATACTGTCTTCAAAGCGACTGAATATAAGGACAGTGATGTCATGGTGCAGAATCTCAAAAATGGAACAGTTAAAAGCAATTCTTTCGCCTATGCTGTCGTTAGGAAATTCTGATTACGGCTATTATCCTGTCTATATGGATAGCAAAAATTATGAAACTGTATATTTCATATACAGAAAGGATATTCCGATTTTTGAAAAATAGCTTTGAAAAAGGGGACAGCTTTATGTTAAATAATATGGAAAAAAATATTCTAAAGAAAAATATAAAGACAGATTTTTCATTTTTTTAGTAATATTGAAGATTTTTGAGAAAAATAATGGCTAATGAATGGGCTCTTGTAAATATTGCAGGGCTTGAACTTAAAAACAGTAAAAATTTCAATAAAACTTGATAAAGGAAATGTTGTCATAATAGGAAAAAAATGGGAAAAATATTCAGGAAAATATTTCTTAAAAAAATCACAGGATTTCTTTTGAAATAGATAATTTGAACAATCTGCTGAAAAAAAGAGTGAACTGAGCGACAGTGATAAAGATTTTTTTATATGATTTAAGCAATGCCGATGTAATAACGCTTATGGATAATGAGTAAACTCTTTATATTGGAGTTCTGAGAGTAATCTTATATTTAAAAAGTATCAAAAAAATAAATAGAAAATAAAAACTCTAATGTTCTTTTAATCTAAAAATATACAGTATAATTAAATAATAGAAATCATAAAAATAAAATTTTTAGGAGGAATAATTATGAAAATAAATTTGAGAAAAACTATTTGTTATAGCAGATTATTGGGACAGGTTTATTTATATCACAGCCTGCACAGGCATTTTATTATGATATGTCAGACAGTTTTAACTATACAAACAATGTGATAAATAGTACAAGAAATTATTTACTTAGTAGTGAAGTAATAAGCCACATTAAAAAAGGAGATTATTCTTCAAAGAAAAAATCAAATTCTAAAAAAACAACTACAAAAACAACGGGAAGTTCAGCAACTTCAACTACAGCCCCAAAAACAACAAAAGCAAATATTACTTTTAAATCGGACGGAAATACAAGAGGACTTGATTATTTTGTTAATAACTATCCGTCAAAAACAGAGAGGGGAAGCGAGAACATATCTGAAAAAAATTCAGGATTCTTTCCCGCAGGTAGCACGTTCTGTGGAATACCTACAAATGACCTGTCTTCAGGACTGGCAGCTGCAATAGCAGGAGCATATATGGCATATAACAATGTAAATCTGAATGATGATTATATGAAACCTATGCAAAATCAGTTTAAAAACAGTACTTCAAAGGTGTAGATGGCTTTTGATAAAATGAGTGACAGTGATAAAAAGTATATTTATGATCAAATGGTAATAATAGGGAATGACTTTAGCCGTAAATCAGTACCCAAAATCAGCAAAAATCCAAATGCAAAAGTTACCGCTCAGTTAAGAAACGCAGGAAAGCAGGTACTTGAAGGACTTCTTGAGTAAAGCGCAAAGCAAAGTGAAAAATAACATCATCAGGGCTTGTTTATTAAATAAAAAGAATAGTTTTATATTCACAAAAAGTACAATAAAGGGGTTCAGCTCAATTTACCCCTTATTAACAGATTAGGAGTGAAAATGGATAAAAAAAGTTATATTTTTCTAAAGGGATAAATTCTTTTTACACTGCATATTCTGGCAATGAGCATTTATGGTGGCAGATCATCTGTGAATATATTTTTTCCTAATCAGATATGGTTAAATATGCTTGGAAGACTTGCTTTTCCTATTTTTTTGCCTTTATGCTCGTGGAAGGATTTTTAGGACTAAAAACAGAAAAATATTTAATACGTATTTTTATTTTTTGCGACTATTTTCGGAAATTCCGTTCAATCTTTTTGCAAGTCTGGCATTAAGAGGAGAAATAATGGTATTTTTATCCATATAACAATGTATTATGGACTTTCGGAATTGCTCTATGTGGAATGAATTTGCTGGAAAAAAGTAGAAAAATCAGAAAATCTGAATAAAATAATAAAAATTTTTTTGCAAAAGCTGTTATAAGTATTATCACTGCTATAATTGCACATTTTGCAAGAAGTGATTATTTGGAATATGGAATTATAACTATTTTGATATTTTATTTTTTTCAGGGGAAAAAAATTATAGGAATATAATATTTCAGGCTTTATTAATGGTGTTTCTAAACATATTTATTATGCCTGGACTTGAATTACCGTTTAACTTTTTTTGGAAATGAGATATTTATAAAAACACAGATATTTACGATATTCTCACTGCCGATAATATGGCTTTATAATGGGAAACAAGGTATTCATAACAAATTTACAAAAATATATGTTTTATTTCTTTTATCCATTACACCTTTTTACTAATAGTGGCGATTTATGTTTCTTTTTATGATATATCTGATTTCTTTGATAGGTAAGAATTATGGAAATTAAATGAATCCAATATTTACAAAGCAAAAAGTTTAAGAAGAACTGTTAAGTAAAATAAAAAAAACATAAAAAAATTCTATATCCATTGGGGAAGTGATAAAATTGAAAAAAATTTTAATAATAGCTATGATAGTTTTTTGTTGTTTTTTTAGCTGCAATAAGAAACAGGAACAAAATAAAACAAAAAAAGTAATAATATTGATATAAGCTCAGAGTGATAAAAACAAAAACTGAAGAAAATAAAGAAAAATTCAGAAAAAGATAGCACTAAAATAGAAAAGCAGAAGGAACTTTCATCAGAAGAAAAGCTATAAAAAGCGGAAGAGGAATTTTTAAAGGACAGCAAAAAAATCTTGAGAAATACCGTAATTATGTAACCGTGGCATTTTATCAAAACCGTGAATTTAAAAAACAAAAGGAAATTACAGAAATATTTTCTAAAAAAATGCTCCTGATTATTCTTATGGTTACAGAGTGATGGCAGATATTCTCTTTTATGAAAAAATATAAAGAAAGTGCTGAATATTATGAAAAAGCAATAGGTATTTTTAAAACATGGTAAAACAGAGCTATACGGAATATAAGGATATTAAAGTATTAAATAATGTACTTTCAGAGATAATTGAAAAAGATCTGATACAAGCTTACAGATTGTCAGGAGATAATGAAAAAAAGCAGTAGAAACTTTTATAATTAATCAAAAATTTCTAAAAGGAAAAACTATAATCCCTTTTGTATAATATAGCATTAAAAAATGCCAAAAAGATAATGAAAACGCTAAAATCTTCCAACAGTAAAAAAATATGAGGAAAACAAGAAAAATATTATCTAATTTAAATTAACAGTAAAAGTAAAAAAATTATAGGAGGAAAAGCTATGAAAACAAAATTTATGAAAAAAATATTTCTTTTTAAGTGTTTTAACACTAGGATTTGGAATTTCAAGACAGGCTTATGCTGATTACAGCGATGCATTTAAAAATGGGATTATGCAGGAACTTCTGAATATAACTTCGTCTTCACAAGGTAATTCCTATGGAAAATCATCGCTCACTTTCACACAGGACGGAAGTACTGATGGACTGGAAACATTAGTTGCAAGTTATCCGAAAAGTCAACATAAAGAAGTAAGGGCATCATTAAAACAGCTGTATGATTCTTTTCCACAAGTAGCCCGTTCTGTAGGAATACCAACAAATGATTTGTCTTCGGGAGTGGCGGCTGTAATAGCAGGAGCATACATGGCATATAACAATGTCAGTCTTAATGACGATTATGTGAAACCTATGGCAAATCAGTTCAAGGCTCATCTTGAAAACAGCGGATTTTTTGACGGAATGAGCAACAGGGAGAAAAAAAGTATGTACGACCAGATGGTTATGGTTGGAATGACTTTAGCTGTGGGACAGTCCTTAAATCAGAGCAATCCTAATTCACAGACTACAGCTCAATTAAGGGAGGCAGGAAAACAAATACTTGAAGCTATTTTAAAAGTGGATGCTGATAGAGTCCGTATAACAGCTCAAGGAATATCTTATTAATACGGAGAGGACTGAAATGGATTCAATTATTGCATTAGTATACCTTTCAGTTGCTGTTATATTAATCGTTTTTTGGTGTGAAACAAATAAAAAAACAGAAAAAAATCTTCGTAAAATTAATCAAAAAAACAAGAAGATGAAGTTAAAGAGAAAATAAAACTTGGAATTTTATCAGCTGATACAGTTTACCGTGAAAGAACAGAAACAGGAAGAGTATTTTTATAAAGTGCCGGAGGATTTGAAAAAGCAGTTGTTCTAAATCTTATTTGCTTTTGCCATAATGCTAATATTAATATTTCTGGGAATAAAAAATTGAATATTGCTTTTAATAGTCTGTGCTGTAATAAGTATGATATATGGATATAAATATTATTATTCAAAAGAAAAACAAAAATATACTTGAAATAATAAATGAAGACTTTTTACCTAAATGGAAAAATTATTGGATATTAAGGGCTATAACTGGGGAACTGAATTGTTTCCCATATTTGGAACTCAAATAATATACTCTAAATCCCATATTTATCTTCTTGACGGAAAAAGAAATCTGTTTTTGTACCTGAAAGACAGTTAAAAAGATCTCAAATAGATATAATAATAGAAGATGGCAGAATTTCAAAAATTATAGATGATATTATTGATGTAATCCAGAAACGACAGATTCCAAAAAGTAAAATTCAAACTTTTTAAAATGAAAAATGCAGAGCATACTTCTTTTTTTACTTTTTTTATATCAATTGTGATACTTGTTTCTTTTGTATAAAAAGCAAAGCATATATGTATTTATTTTAATAGGATAAGAAAATAGCTGATGAAATTTTTGAATAGTTAAATACAGACAGAGGTGAAAAATGAAAAAAATAAAAAAATAAATATAGCTATGATGGCAGGAATGAGTTTTTAATGAGTATGGGATGTGAAGCAAAGGGAAAGCTTCCCAGCGCAGCATTTCAGGAAAAATATAATGTGGAAACACTGACTACAAAAGGGCAGACTGTAAAGGTGGCAGGTCAGGAATGCTTTTGAAAGATTCATATTTTTGAAATAAAAGGAAATATTGCCTATATAAGCCTTTAACAATGTAGTTAATGGAACTGTATAACAAAAGGCAGGAACCTATGATATGCAAAAGTAAGGGCAACAGGGAGATACATTCTTGTAGGGAAACGGCAAGGAATCAGATGAAATTATTGTAAAAATGGAAAAGTGCAGTATAATCAGGATACAGGAATTTCAATGACATTTTTCCAAAGATGTGGCATCTGCTCCAGAAAATATAGAAAAATAGTTTATTCTTTGATTAAAATATAGTATTTTTTTAGTATAAGTAAGAAAACTTATTATTAGAAAAATCAGGAGGAATCATGAAAAAGATTTATATCATTTATTTTTACTGGTAATTATGTTTATAACAAGCTGCGGAATTAGCCGAAGTGCTGAAGAGAATGATGATAAAAAAGGCTGTAATAGCGGCTTTTTGAAGATTATATCAATGCAGCAAAAAAATGAAGATACAAAAAGTTAATGAATATCATTTAATATGGATGAATGTCTGGCGTACTTCACAAGAAAGTTATAAATATCTTACTTATAAAAATAAATAAAATTGAACTAACAAAAGCAGAAAAATGGAAACGGAAGGGATATAAAACTGGCTTACGTAAATGTTTCATTAAAATATCCCGATTTAAACTATACAATGTCTAAATTTTTATAAAAACAAAGACTTTAATTCGTTAGTAAGAGGAAAAAGCAGATCTACACAGCTGGAAATAATAGAACAGGAAATCTCTTCTTTTTGAAAAATGAATTAAAAGAAGAATGACACAAAATATATCGAAAAAAAGAAATGACTGTAAAATTTCAATATTTCTATGGAAACAGAAGATGGCTAATTCCTGAAGACGGCAACAAGGAATTTATAAATATTCTTTCACTTGACAATTATAAAATAAAGGGGATGGATAAAACAATAGGAGAAATTACAAGAACACCATCAGATGATAAGGATAGAAAACTTTTAATTAGTGAAAAAGAGGAAAAAAATAAAAAAATAAAACAGCAAAAATTGACGATTATAAATTACTTCTAATACTTTTACTCACCAGTAAAAAAATCCTGATAATAGTAACTTTAAAAGAATATCGCAAAAAATTAATAGAAAATTTCCTGATTATCCAGAAGGATATCTCATTATGACAGATTTTATTTATCATATTACCCTGATAAATATTCAGAAATACTGAACTATGCACAAAAAGGAATTGAAGCATATAAAAAAATGTCAATACAAAAATATCCAGAATTTGTTTATGAAAATAGCAAAAATCATCCATTAAACGAACTGTATACAATTATGATAGATATTTATTTGAAAAAGGAGAAAAGGAAAAAGCACTAGATATATTCAATAAAAATAAAAAAATTATAAAAATACTGGATGCCTCCTGCAAATTATGTACAGCTTATAAAAATTGGGAGTAAAATGGTAGAATTTATAAATTTTCACAAATAACTAAAAATTATAATAATAGGAGCTGATTTGTTATGAAAAAAATTATTTTTGCATTTTTAATATTAGGAAGTATTTACAGTTTTTGCAGCACAAAAAAACTTTACGGACAGTAGAAAAATGTCGTGTAACTTCAAGAGGTATAACAAAAGATGGTAAAAATTTGCAAACTGCATTAGCCTTCAGTCAGGAAAAAAACATTTAATTTTACAGGGCTTGTTGACTAGACTTATTACAAATTCTCAAAAGGAACGGTATTTAAAGTATATTTTTATGGAAGCGGAAACAGAAATCTAACTTTGAAACTTTTGACTACATTCAGTAATTGGTTTATAAAAAAATAAATTTTTTTACATTTTAAATTGATAAATAAAAATATTACTATGCCTTCAATCTCAAATACGGGATTGAAGGTATATTTTTGTTTTCCAGTTTGTTTCATAAAAGTCTTTTTATATCTCTAGTTTTTGACATTTACGTAAATGTCTTGACAAATTAAAAAATAGTTATATAATAGGCTTAACATAGTAAAAACAACTTTAAAATTGGATACAAAAATTATGACCGAATACTCAAGCCTATAGGTTCATTAATTTTAGTTTTTCCAATTTTGAAGCGGTTCAAATGATATAAAAATATTATAAAATAAAAAAATAAAATTTAAAAGGAGACAATTAAGACAGTGAGCTATAAATTTTACAGATTTTTTAAATAAAAAGTGAAAAAGCAATTAAGCAAAATGACAAATCAAGAAATTTACTATAAATTGCTTGAATATGTTAAGAAAGAGCAGATGAAAAACTAAAAATGAATCTAAAAAGAAAATATACTATATTTCTGCAGAATTTCTAATTGGAAAATTATTATCAAACAACTTGATTAACTTAGGAATTTATAAAGAAGTCAGAGATGAATTAAAGGCTGCTGGGAAAAATTTAAGCCACGTGGAAGAAGTTGAAACAGAACCTTCATTGGGAAATGGTGGACTTGGAAGACTTGCTTCATGCTTTTATTGATTCAATGTCAACTTTAGGAATCAACGGAGAAGGAGTTGGACTTAACTACCACTGCGGATTATTTAAACAAATTTTTCAAAAATAATGAGCAAAAAGCTGAAGCAAACTATTGGATTGAAAAATGAAAGCTGGTTAAGAGATACAAATATTGGATATGATGTTAAATTCAAAAACTTTTACTTTACATTCAAAAATTAAAAAGAATTGATATTTTAGGATATGAAAGAGATACAAAAATTATTTAAATTTATTTGACATTGAAAGTGTCGACTATAATTTAATAAAAAGATGGTATTTCATTTGATGAAGAAAAATATTATCTGACATTATTTTTATATCCTGATGATAGTACAGGAGAATTATTACGTATTTATCAACAATACTTTATGGTATCAAATGCAGCAAGATTGATTATTGCTGAAGCAACTGAAAAAGGAAGCAATATTCATGATTTAGCAGATTATGCTTTTGTTCAAATTAACGATACACATCCAAGTATGGTAATTCCTGAATTAATTCTGTATCATGACTGAAGAACATAATATTTCTTTTGATGAAGCAGTGAAATTGTAACAAAAATGACTGGATACACAAATCATACAATTTTGGCGGAAGCATTGGAAAAAATAGCCTTTAGACTACTTGGAAGAAGTTGTACCAAATATTGTTGAAATTATAAAAATTAGATAAAATTATAAAAGCTAAATATTCAAATAAAAGGTACAAATTATAGATGAGCAAAATAGAGTTCATATGGCACACATGGATATTCATTTTTCTTCAAGTGTAAATGGAGTTGCTTATTTGCATACTGAAATATTGAAAAATAGTGAACTTAAGGATTTCTATGAAATTTATCCTGAAAAATTCAATAATAAAACAAATGGAATTACATTTAGAAGATGGCTTGAAAGCTGTAATGAAGACTTGGCTGATTATTTCAAAGAATTAATTGGTACAGATTATTTAAAAGATGCTGAACAATTAAAAGGAACTTTTTGAAATTTGTAGATGACAAAAAAAATGTATATGGAAAAATTAGCGCAAATTAAACACGAAAATAAAATTAAATTAAAAATACTTAAAAACATACAAGGAATCATTATAGATGAAAATAGTATCATTGATACTCAAATTAAAAGATTCCACGAATATAAACGTCAACAAATGAACGCTTTTATATGTAATTAAGAAATATTTAGATATTAAAAATGGAAAATTGCCTGAAACAAAAATAACAGTATTATTTGGTGGAAAAGCTGCACCAGCCTACATCATTGCCCAAGACATAATCCACTTGATACTTTGTCTATCAGAAATTATAAACAACGATCCAGAAGTGAACAAATACTTAAATGTTTACCTGGTTGAAAAACTATAATGTGGGATTAGCTGAAAAATCATTCCAGCAACTGATATTTCAGAACAAATCTCTCTTGCTTCAAAAGAAGCCAGCGGAACTGGAAATATGAAATTCATGCTAAATGGAGCATTGACACTTGGAACAATGGATGGAGCAAATGTGGAAATTCATGACCTTGTAGGCGATGAAAATATTTATATTTTTCGGAAAACAAAGTGATGAAATAATAAAATTATATGAAACTTCAGGTTATGTTTCAAAAAGATTACTATGAACAAGAAGGAATTAAAGAAGTAGTTAATTTCATAACTTAGATGAATTAATTAAAGTTGGAAACAAAGAAAGATTGGAAAGACTTCAAAATGAATTAATAAATAAAGACTGGTTTATGACTTTTAATTGACTTTTGCAGATTACTGCAATACAAAGGAAAGAATGTTTAAAGATTATGAGAACAAAGACTTGTGGTACAAAAAGTAATAAACAATATGGCAAAAAGCAGGGTTCTTCTCATCAGACAGAACAATTGCACAATATGAAGATGAAATTTGGAAAACTAAATAATTAATTTAAGTAGAGAGTCTATCTTTAAAATGGTAACTTTATTAAAGGTTAGCCTCTTCTTTTTTTATCTTTAGTTTTTCTAAAATAATAATTAATGAAATCTAAATTTTTAAATATTTGACAAAAGTAAAATTATATTTTTATAATAGCTTGTAATTCAAAAATATAAAAAGGAGAAATTTTATGATTTTTATTTATGCTAGTTGTATTAATTTTTTGGTTCTGGAATTATTATTTGCTGGCGAAGTTCCAGAAGATATTGTATTTGTAGGAGATTCAATAATGGATAGCAGTAAGCAGTATATTGCTCCTAATTTTAAAAATCCATATTTTGACACAAAAATTTCACGTCAATTTTCAACACTTCCAGGAATTGTTACAAAAATTAGTTGAAAACGGAAAATTAAAAACTATATTGGTTGTTCACCTTGGAACAAATGGAAAATTTACAGATAACGATTTTGACTATGTTATGAAAATGGCAAATGGGAAAGATGTATTCTTTATGAATACTGCACATAAAGATCCATGGGAACAAGAAGTAAATAAAAAAACTTAAGGAAAAAAAGTCGCTCAATATCCAAATGCCTATCTTATAGACTGGTATTCTTATGCAAAAGGTAAAAATCAATATTTTTACAAGGATAGAACTCATCCAAATGATAAAGGACAAAAGATATTATGCAGACTTTTTAACAAATGAAATTAAAAACATTATCTTGAAGAAAAATAGAAGAAGAAAAATAAAAATATAAAAAATGATGATACTTTGAAAATAATTCTTCAAATTCACAAAATAATGACGAAAATAGTAAAATAATAGATTTAAAAATTTATACAGAACAAAACTATTAATTTCATAATTTCAAAACATTCATAGTTTATTTACAAAATTTTCAGAAACTACTTTAATTTCAAACTTAAAATAGTTGAGCTATCACAAAAATAGATTTAACAATTTCTAATGTTTGTTTTAAGGTAGTTTTTTTCAATATTAATAGCAATAAAAATTTTAACGTTATATAAATCAAATAAATTATATTAAAAAGATAAAAAGAAAGGAATTTTTATTTTATGAAAAAAACAAAGAATACAAAAGTCTTGATATATTAAGGGCAGTTGCACTTTGTTCTTATTTGTGTCTATCACTGGTTTTCCTACAAGGGAACTTATATTGGAGTTGTTATATTTTTTTGCATTAAGCGGATATTTGGTAACTGGTGGTCTACTTTCAAGAGATTTTTTTCAATATTTTTCTGTAATTAATCAAAGATTAAAGAAGATTTACCCAAGTCTTTTAATTGTCATCTTAATTTCAACTATAGCATTGTATTTTGTAAATAATGGACTTGAAGATAAAGTATAAATACAGTGCATTATTTTCAATATTAGGACTAAATAATATTTATCAAATTTTTTCAAAAATGTCCTATTTTGATAGCTTTGGAATTATTTTACCGCTTACTCATGTTTGGGCATTATCCTTCTTGACTCAAATGTATGTATTTTTTCCAATTTTAATTCAAGGATTGAAAAAACTTAAATTAAAAAATAACATAATCGGTATTGTTCTTTTGGTAATTGGGACAGCTTCAGGTTTAATGATGGCTTACGTATTTTATGTAACTTCAAATTCTCCAGAAGGAGCAGATTTTTCAAGAATATATTATGGAACCGACACTCGTGCATTTGCATTTTTCATTCCTGCTGGAATAGCTTGTTTTTATGCAAATAGGGAAATCACAAATAAGATCGAGAAGAAAATTATATTTATTTTAGGAATACTTGGTTTAGCATCTCTTATTTTCTTTTCTTTTGGAATAGATTACAGAAATGCCTATAACTATTACGGATTAATGTTTTTAGCCAGTATTTTAATTGGATTTACAATCTTGCTATTTTCAAAGCCAGAATTACAAAAATTCAGTCTTTCAAAACATCCAAAAATTTTTGATCCAATTATAAGATTGGGACAGCATCAGTATCAGTACTATTTATGGCAATACCCTATTATGATATTTACACGTGAATATTTTTAAATGGGCAAAAACTTTCAAATATACAGAAATTTTTTCATTCAAGTTGTTATTTTAATTATAATTTCAGAGCTATGCTATATTCTGCTTGAAAAATAGCAAGAAATATGAGAAAGCTATAAATTATGCGAACTATCCAGTTTTAGCCGCTATTCTTGCAATTTTTAGTATATTCTCCAGTTTATGAAAATAAAGATCTAGAAGAAATGAAAGAAGTTCAAAAAGCTTTGGAAACTCCAGCTACTGAAGAAAATAAAAAGGAAACTCCAGCAAATACTGCTCCTGTAGCAGCAACACAAAAATTCCCAAAATGAAAAACTGACAATGGACGAATTACTGGCAGCTTTGAATGCACCTTCAAAAGGTATTGACGGAATCTAAAAATTCAAGATGAAATTTTGAAAAAAATATCCAAACGATGAAAGGGAAATATTGTTTATTGGAGATTCAGTATTTCATATGACAAAATTTGATTTGAAGAAAAATATCCAAATGCCATTATAGAAACAAAAAGTTGGTCGTCAATTTTTATGAATTGCCAAATATGTTAAAAATTTTGCTCAAAATGGAAAAATTGAAAAATAGTCGTTATTGCTCTTGGTACAAATGGTACAATTTTTGAAAAGGATATGAAATCTGTTTTACAAATGTTGCATGGTCATGATGTTTACTTTTATAAATACAGTTATGCCTGACCCGTGGCAAGATAGCGTTAATGCAGAAATTAAAAAGTAAGTTCTGAAAATCCAAATATAAAAGTAATTGACTGGTATTCATATTCAAAAGGAAAAACAGCAATATTTTTTTATAAGGATGGAACACATCCAAAACCTCATGCAGCTAAGAGATATGTAAATCTTTTATATTCTGTTTTAAGTAAAGATATTATAAATTCTAATAAATCAAATTCAGGTAATTCAAATAATGGCAATTAATACTTAATAATACCTAAATTATATTTAAAAAAATAAAAATCATTTATTGCAAGGGTTAATCATAACCCTTATTAAATAAAATTCATAATGAATCCATTGCTCTAATGGAAAATAGTAATCAACAAAAAGTAAAAGTCGGAAAAATCCCTGACTTATTATTTTATATTCTTATTTTTATTTCTTTGGAAAAATTTTTATAGCATTTTTCAAGATCCAGATGGCAGTATCCATTAGGATTCTTATCTAAATAATTTTGATGGTATTCTTCAGCTAGGATATAATGTTTTAATGGCTCTAACCTCTACTTGAATTTCTCTTGAATATCTGTTCTGCTCATCTTCTACCCTTGTCCTTATTGTATTTAATTCATCTTTATCCACATAATAAATTCCAGTTCTATATTGACGACCTTCATCAAGTCCCTGTCTATTAATACTTGTCGGGTCAATTATTGAGAAATAATAGTTGAGGAGCTGATTTAATGATACTATATTTGCATCGTATGTTACATGCACAGTTTCAACATGATCAGTCATTTTTAAAAATATCATAATTAGTATCAAGAGTTTGTCCATTTTGCATAGCCAACTGATGTTTTTTATAATACCTGGAGCCATTTTAAAAACTTTTTCTACACCCCAGAAGCAACCTCCAGCAAAATAGATTTCCTTAATATTTGCCATAAATTACATACACCTCCTTTAATTTATAAATTGCAATAACTATAAAATTGCTCTGTATATTTACTTTTTCGTTCCTATTCCATCATAACAATCTGTCTTTTTAATAATTTTATGTATTGTCATAATTGTATGCTGTAATTATACAGGCTAATAAATAGAAATTACTAATTATTTCTTTGTAGTTACTTATTAAGACGTAAGTGTATATAATTATTAATAAAATTATTTTATTTTTAATTTTTATTTTCATTTGAAATTGCATTTTTTAACTGATTTAACGCTTTTTCTAAAATCGCTCTAGGGCAAGCCGTATTCAATCTCATAAATCCTTCTAATCCCTTTGATATACTCGCCCTTCATTTAATCCTAATTTTGCCTTTGTCAACATAAATTTTTCAAGCTGTTCCTGATTAAATCCAAATTTTTTCACATAATTTTCTGCAGTTCTAGCCATACAAATATGTTGCTTGCGGAATATTTGGCGTAATTTCTGAATATATTCCTTAAAGAAATTATTTAAAAATAAAATATTATTTTCCAAATATTTCTTTAATTGTTTTAAATATTCTCTCCACCATCAGAATAGGCCGCAATTGTAGCAAACCAAATTAAACGGATTATTTCTATGAACTTCCAAATCCTTCCAAAATCTGTCAAATTTGGCTTTTACTTCAAATTATTGAAAACTATTGTGGCACTTTGAAGACCAGCAAGGTTAAAGGCTTTTCCTGTCGAAGTACAAGTTATCGTATTTTTGTCTAATTTCTTCAGAGACACTTGCCATTGGAATATGCTTGTTATCCCACAATGTCAAGTCAGCATGAATTTCATCTGAAATTACAGGAACTTTATATTTTATGCACAAATTCCCAATTGCTTCTAATTCTTCATGTGTCCACACATGTCCTAAAAGGATTGTGAGGATTACAGAAAAATAAATAATTTTGGTTTTTCTTTTAATTTATTTTTCCAAATTTTCCAAATCAAGCTGAATATTCTCCATTTTTTTCAATAAATTTATTTTTCGATAATAATTCTTGCATTATCTTCACTAATATCATAAAAATTCTGAATAAACAGGTGTCTGTATTAAAATTTTGTCACCCTTTTCAGAAAAAAAGCTGTATTAATGATCCTAATGTCGGAACAACTCCATACTAAAAACTAAGCAGTTCTTTTTCTTGGTTCCCATCCGAATCTTCTTTTTGCCAATTTATAAATGACTCAAAAATATTCATCAGGACTGGTAAACATATCCAAAAAAATTCCGTGCTGAGCTTTTTCAAGAGCATCAATTATGGGCTGCGCTGTCTTAAAGTCCATATCTGCAATCCAAAAGCGGAATTACATCATCTACTCCAAATTTTTTCTTATAAGTTCATTGTATTTTTACAGAATGATTGCTCTTTCTGTCAATAATTTCATCAAAAATTGTATTTCATAAAATCACATCCTTTTTATTTATTTATAGTTTTTAATTATTTTTATTGACAATCCTCAAATTAAATTATAAAAATATACATAAAATACTGTAAAGAGGTAAATTTAATGACTAAGAAATATAGTAAAAATTTTATAATACAACAAAAGTGCAAAAACTTTTTATTATAAAGGCTACAAAAACACGGAATTAACCGACATTTTTAAGGCTTGTGAAATGCCCAATGATATTTTTCTATAAATTTTTTCCAGCAAAGAAGAACTTCTATTGCTGTTATAAAATATCATACTGAAAAATCTTATAAATTAACAATAATGTAGATGACTTGTCAATTCAAAAATTTACTATTTTTGAAAAATATTTTGAAAATATTGCAAAATAATAAATTTCACGGGGAAGTCCACTTGGAAAATCTAGCTCTTGAGCTATCTGATATTAGCAAAAAAATATCCGTGAAGAACTTGTAAAATCATATAAAAAATCGAACTTGATTTTCATTTTTATAACAACGTTAAAGTATGCTTTTTCCTGAAAAATATGATAAAATCATTCCTGAAACAACGGCAAGAATTTTAATTGCCTTATTAGAAGGTACTATTCTTATGTTAAAAACAGAAAAAGGAAAAGTTCTGCAGTTAACGATTTTTGTAATTTTGATTCTATTTTTTCATAATTAATGATGCTGATGAAAATAAAGTAAATACTGCAGAAAAAGAAATCTCAAAATCATATTTCTAATAATAATGTCCAGAATAACGAAGAAAAACACTGATAGTATCTCTCAAAATATTCTAGATAATGTATCAAAAAGCTGATAATACTGATCAAGAAATTGGAGAAATTGGAAATTCAATACAGAAGAAAATGATTATTTTAATGATGACATTTACTACGATGTTGATTCAGATAGTTTAATTAATGTCTTCAATAATTTAGATGCCCCTAAAAATTGAAGATAATAATGAGGATAACAGTAAATAAAAATTTAAACTAAAAATTTATAGAAATTGTATTTTATTTATTTAATAACAAGGGGTTTTAACCCCTTGCTATTTATAATAAATATCAATTTAACATACTATTTTTTATTAAAATATTATTTGTAATCAAGCCTCTCGCTAGAAACAATTTTTTCCATCTTCTGTTACAACTACTGATAATACGCCTGTTTTTCCATATAAAAATTACATTCCAATTTCTAAATCCTTTTTATAAAGTCCTACATTTTGTAATTTTATATCTTCACCAAATTTTTGACTTACTTCAGCGATACTGTTATCTGTAATTGTATCTCTTGAAACGACTGCTGAATCTGGAATAGTTCTCTTTTACCAACTGATGAACAGCTTACCATTGCTCCAAAACATAAAGTTATTGCTGTATTTTTATTTTTCACTAATTATTCACCACTTCTATCTTAATCTCAAATTGTAATTGCTTTTTCCTTATCCAAATATTTATATTCTATCAAAAACAGCATCAGGGTTATTTTCCAAAAATTTCATTAATATTTTGATTAGCCTTCTCAATTTCTTGAAAATTCGCTGCGAGCTGATTATTTGAAAAGCCCTTTATTTTTAAATAATTAAACATATTAAAATCAACCATTAAACTCTCCTTTCCTCAAATTCTCAAATTAAAATTTTTATTTAAATTTATTTTTCTAATTCCTTATATGTTTTTTCTAAAATTTCCTCAAAAGATAAATCTGTCTTAAATCCAGCGGCTTTTATATGTCCTCCGCCACCAAAAATTGAAGCTATTTTATTTACATCATATTTATCATTTGCACGAAAACTTCCCTTTAGAGAACCATCAATATTTTCCCTTACAAACAGAGAAATTTCCATTCCTTCAATTCTCAAAAGCATTTTCCGCCGTACCATCTGTATCATCCTTTTTCAATTCCCAGTTCTTCATTTTTCCTGTGTCAAATAATAACTGGAAAACTTATATTTTTCATTAATTTTTATTTTTATAAACTTCACCAATTAATTCAACCTTTTTCACTAACTTCAAAAATAATATTGGCAATTTTGTGATTATTCACACCTGCTCCAATTAATTTTGAACAAACAAGAAAAGTATGTTCTGTAACATTATCATGCCTGAAGTTTCCAGTATCGTTAATTATTCCAAGATACATATATTCAGCAATTTGTCAATCCAATATCAAAAATTTCTAAAAATTGATACAAAAGTTCACTTGTACTGCAAATATCCTCCACATAGTTAAAATCAGCATGTTCAGTATTACTTACATGATGATCAATATTGATTGACTTTTTACTTAATTTCTTTTATTTCCACAGACTTTCCATATCTTTCCTCATTTGCACAATCTAAAACTTATAAACAAATCAAATTTTTTATCATTTTGAGCATCTTTATTAAATTCATCACAAAAATTTTTCGTAATTCCAAATTAACTTTGTATCTTCAAAATGCCGCATATATTTAGGCAGTTTGTCATCAATAATAATTTTTACATTCTTTTTCAATATTATTTTTACAATATTCATTTATCCTGAACCTCCCACGACTAAAGTCGCAGGGGTTCTAAAAATCTTTAAAAATATTCAAAAATTTTTCTAAAAAGTTTGATAGCTTTTACACTACCCTTATTCTTTTTAGGTGTGTTCAGCTCACCTCTATTAGTATAGGGATACCTAAATCCACAACTTTACTTTTTTCCTTAATATGTTTAATGCTCCATTACAATCTGCATTTATGAGTTTACCTATGCTTGTTTGATATAGTCCTCTTTTATCTTTTTCCACTGAATATATATTCTTGTAGATTTTTCTTTATCATATATTGGATTTCATCTCCATCAAAAGAAACTAGCCTTTGATGTATAACTCTCTTCTTGTAGCTTAAATTCTATTCCATATAGCTTACATAGATATATTAATTTATCTCTTAATTTTTCCATATGATATATTTACAAAGTTTTGATTATTTATACTTCCTATATTTGAATTTCTTTGAAAATCTTCATTATATCCTAAAACTAGTTTTTCCTATATCATTATTAAGACAATAATTTATAATTATTCTTGCTGCTTTTGAAAGATAATCATTTATACGATTATTTCTTTTTCTAGCTATTCTCTTTTGCCTTAATGTTGTGCGGGAGGTCTTTTGCTTATCTTTTATACTTTGTAATTTTGCATTTATCTTATTATAGTATTGATTAATAGATTTTAATTTTCTACCATCTATTATGAATGATGCTCCATTATTAGTTACACAAGTACAAAGATTATCTATACCTAAATCAATTCCTAGTGCATTGTTTTTCATTTAATTCCCTTTGAACTTCTTTTACTTCGTAAGTATATTGAATTTCAAAGTACCTGGAATGTTGTTTTGGTATTATTCTAATTTCTTTTATCTTCTTGTCTTTTAATACTGGTGGCAGCTTAATTTTAACTTCCTGATGAGTTTTCTTAAACGAATTTGAATAAGGAACTATCAGAATATCATCTTTTAATCTAACAAAACCTATAACAAGTGTTGTAAAACCATCTTTAGCAAGATATTTAGGTAATTTTATTTTTTATTATCATATTGACCATTCTTAGCAAGTTTTAAAAGTCCAAAAACGATTTGAAACTTCCGTCTACTTCTTTTAGAATTTGTTGAGCCATATTAGAATTTAACTTCTTATAGTTCTCACTATTTTTAAGCATTTTATAGTTTTCGTTATAACTTAAATACTTTTTATTTTGAAAATAGTGTTGTCTAACATTATATATAGCTTCATTAGTTAAGTTCTTGGCTATATGAGATAAATATTTTAAATTCCTAAACTCCTTTTTACTAAGATGTTTTACCTGTTGTTTTAATGTTAAATACATATATAATCACCTCCTTTTCATCAGAGATATTATACCATGTATTCTACATTTTATCTGTTTATTTTTAAATATTTTTAAAGTTTTTAAAACCCCACGACAGCGGGAAGCGTCGTTCACATAAGTGCGCTACTACTTATGCAGTTCTCATGGCATATATACTCCTTAATAAATTAAGGAGATTAGCCTTGAACTTCTTGTTATCTCTAACAAGCACAGACTATATCTTATCCATATCCTATTTCAAGGACTTAGGCGAAACCACTTCCAATATCAATCGCTTGTATTGTACTCCCCTCACGAGGGATAGTCGTTGAACTTTCCTTTTCAGGATTAGCTGCTGATTGTCTATTATCATAATGTTTAGGATTTAACCTTGCACCATCTAGTATATTTTTTCTGCTTTCGCCACCATCACACCTATACCATATATTCTCACTTAGATATTATGTTGTGGTCATACTAGCTTTAAGAGTTCCCAGCAATTCAGTTTCTTTGTTGCACGGTTTTGCTCCGTGTCTACATACAAGTTTCCCTATATGCTTACTAAAATTTTTGTGCAATTCATCTTACGACTAAAGTTGCGAGTATTCTTGCACTATTTAATAAAATAAAATGCCAAAACTGAACCAAGTGCATCTCCATCAGGATTAATGTGCACTGTCAAAAATAATACTTTTAGCAATTTTTACTTCATTTACAATTTCTTTCGTTGTAATGTTTCCTTTATAATTTTTACTCATAAATTTCATTTTTATTCCATTCTTTAATTTTTTTATTTTTTTCCTTCTATTTATTTTTCCAACTGAACGAATCATATAACCACCACCAGCTTTTTTTAGCTTGACTTTCCATAACTTTTTAAAAGTATTTGGATTATCTGTCATATTTGACATTACTACATAAGCTACTTTACCATTTACAGTTGTTTTTTTATAATAAAAGTTTCCACCAAGTCTTTTGGCTATTCCTTTTGCTGTGGCTTCTGATGTTACTGAAGCTACTTGAATATATTTTTTAGGACCTTGATGTTTTTTTGCATTTTCTTTGGCTTTTTTTGCTTTCTTTTGACCTTTTGCTGCTTCTGCTGCACGTTTCCTATCTTCTTCTGCTTTGGCTTGGGCTGCCGCTTGAGCTCGTTTTGCTGCTTCTATTTGTTGGTTTTTTTTTATTTCAGCTTGTTTTGCTGCAATTTTTGCTTCTTCTTGACGTTTTTGCATAGCCTGTTTTTGCATTTCTAACTTTTGGGCTTCTAATTTTGCCTGTTCATCTTTTTTTTTAGCTTCAGCTGCTGCTTGTGCTTCAGCTTGATTATTCTTTTGTAAATCTACAGTTTGTGCTGATTTAGTTTGCTCTAGCTCCTTTGCAACTCCTTCATTATTATTTTTCTACAACTTGCTTTTGGCAAAGTTAGATTATTTTTATAATCCTTTGATTTATAAAAATCCTTATTTCGATACTTTTTATATCTTTTTGTAACACTTTTAGTCGCATTTCCCTTTGACTTTTTATATCCTGTAACAAGTACTACACCATAAACTATAATTGCAACAATTCCCACAGCTCTCATAACTTTAAACGGATTCAATCGAAAACTCATATCTTTCTCCCTTCATTTCCTAATTTTTTATTCATTTTTACAAAAATCTTAACTTCTATTATACAAATAAATTTTTTTAGAAAGTAGTGAACTACTCCCGCTTTTAGAATCGGGAGCTTCTTGGGAAGTATCTGCTTTTGCTAGCCAAATATATTTACCAAGCTCTTCGGGTAGTTCCTACCCTGTCTTCTTTTATTTTCCTAATATTCCAACATCAATTTTCCAATGTCTTTTATATTCAGTGCCGCATTGTAATCTCTATCAATTTCAATCCCACAGCACTCACATTTATAACTTCTTTCTGATAATTTCAGTTTCTCTTTAACGTTTCCACATTTACTGCAAGTTTTCGACGATGGAAACCACTTATCTATCTTCAAAAATTGCTTTCCTAAAAACATCAGTTTATACTCAACCATCCTCAAAAACATTCCCCATCCATTATCTCCTACACTTTTACCAAAATTTAATACCTGGCTCATTCCTCTCATATTCAAATCCTCAACAACCACAGCATTATATGTTTCAGACAATTTTTTCGATAATTTATGCAAAAAATCCCTTCGACAATTTTTGATATATTCATGCAATTTTGATATTTTTCGCTTTTTGCTTATACCAATTTTTAGAAAATTTCACTTTTTCTTGATAATGATTTTTGTAATTTTTCAATTTTTTTCTCCAACATCCTAAAAATATTTTTGGATAATCAGCCCTTTGGTTTTCAGAACTGACAAATAATTCAGACATTGAAAAAAATCAAGTCCAATTACTTTATCATTACTAGCTACCTTTTTGATTTCTTTTTCAAAGTTCTGTCAAAACAGAAACATAGTAATTTCCATTACTGTTTGTCAATGTTACCGACTTTATTTTATAATCCTTTGGTATTTCTCTATGATATTTCAATTTTACTTTTTTCAATTTTGGCAAAACTAAATATTTGTTTTCCTCAATTCGTATCGAATTATTCACACAATTTGTCGTGTAACTTTTAACACTAGTCTTTTTAGATTTGAACTTTGGAAACTTCGCTCTTTTTGAAAAAAATTCGTAAACGATCGTTTTTACATTCAATTGAGCATTTGAAAGTGCCAAACTGTCAACTTCTTTCAAAAATTGATTTTCACTCTTCAAACTGGCAGGTGTAATTATTTTATTTTTTCCAGTTTCTTCATAAAATTTATTCACAGTGTACAAAATCGTATTGTAGACAAAACGAACACATCCAAAAGTCTTGTTTATCAACAATTCCTGCTCCTTATTTGGATAAATTCTATATCTGAATGCTAAATTATATTTCATAAAATTACACCTCCTTTTGATTTTTGAATACTATTTTTTTAATTATTTCTTTTAGAAATTTTATTATTTATAACTTCTCTTCGATATTTCATACAAAAAAATTGTATCATGGATGTATCCTTTTTTTCAATTTTACAAAAGCAATTCATCTCCCACTTGTAGAAGTCGGAGACTTCTTGCTATCTTTTGTTAAAAAAATAATATCTTTTAATATTTTTTTGTAGAATTTTTTTGCTGCCAATTTTACGAAAGTTTCATATTCCATATCAGATTCATCTGTAATTGAATCAGAAATCGAACGAATTATTAAAAAAATCTTACACCTAATCTTGTACAAACTTGAGCCACAGCCCCGCTTTCCATATCCACGCAAAGCGCTTCAAAATCCTTCCCAAGCTGAATTTTTCACATCCTTTTTACTCACAAACTGATCTCCTGTCAAAATTCTTCCAAAAAAATATGTGATGATCAAAAATTACTTATATTTCCAGCCCTTTCAACCAATTCCTTATCCGACTCAAAAAGTCCCATTCCTTTCATTTGCGGAATCTGTCCCATTTTATATCCAAATGCTGTGGCATCAACATCATGCTGAACAATATCACGTCCTATAACAACATCTCCCAACTTTCAATCTTTCATCCAACGATCCAGCCACTCCAGAAAAGATCACTTCACTCACTTTAAATTTTTTCAATTAATAAAGTCGCTGTAATCGCAGCATTTCACCTTCCCAATTCCAGATTGTACAAAAACAACATCCCTATCATTAAATTTCCCAGTAAAAAGATATTCCACTTATCACAGTTTCCTTAATTTCCTTAATTTCCTTTTTTTATCGCTTCAGCCTCTTCAACCACTGCCCCAATAATTCCTATCATTAACTATTCCTCCTATTTTTATTTTTTTCTTCAACATTATTAATATTGTCATTATCTTCATCATTGCCTTCGATAATCATATTTGTATTTCCCTCATAAATATACGTATCCTTCAATTTACAAGTTTTTTTGTTTCATTCGTATTAGAGTCGCCTGAAATTCCCATTTTTTCATTTTTTTGCAAGTGAACTGATATTATCTACAGCATCTCCTACTTTTTGCTCCATTTTTATCAAAACATGGAATTTCAATGATCAAATTTTTTAGTCACTCCATTATGTGTCAAAATTCCTGTAACAATGGTCTTTCCACCAGTTATTTCCACTTCTGCATCTGAAAATTTATATTTTTGTATTTTTTTAGCTTTAATTTCTCCATTACTTCCGCCTATAATACCTCCAATTAATTTCCCAGTTGTTCCAATAACTGCTCCAGTAACTCCCACCAGCAGCCTTTATAGTTCCTCCTACTACATTTCCAACTCCACTAATAACTCCACAAGATGAAGTTCCCAACATTATTCCAAACAATAAAATCCTTCTTTTTCACTTTTTCCTTTTTTTATAAAATTCAATACTTGACTTCTTGTCATCTTTTTTTGTTAAAAAAATGTCATTCGTATAATATTAGAATAACATATTCCCACTAAAAAAACAAGGCAAATCATCTAATTTTTGCCTAAAAGAATACTAGAATCCTTGCCCATATTTATTTAAATTATTGTTCTTAAAATTTCAAACTTCCCAACAGTTTTTTTGTCTTAATTCCAGCAGGAATTAAAATTGTTTCACCCTTTTTTTAACCGAAAGTTCTTCATTTTCTCCCACACAATTTTTCCCTTCTCCTTCAAGGAACGAGTAAATTGTCATACTTTCATTATTTGCATCTTCAAAAGAACCATTAAATCTTATTTTATCAATCGAATAATATTCTTTTTTTCTATAATATTCTTTTCTCAAAATATCTTTCCCATTTTCAGATTCATCAAAATCAGTATTCTTAATTTCTACTTCCTTTCCAAAATCAATCACATCAGCTGAATCCTGCAAAGTGCAATTCCCTTTTCTTCCCATTTTTATCAATTCTGTCAAAATCATAAATTCTATAAGTAACATCTGAATTTTTGCTGAATTTCTGCAAAAATTACGCTCCCTTTTAGTGAAGCATGAACTGTCCCTGGCGTAATATCAATAAAATCACCCTTTTTTTACAGATTTTTTTCTTCAAATAATCCATCAAAATCATTTTTTTCACTTTTTTCCAAAAATTTTTTCCTTTTCGTAACTCCAGGCTTCATTCCCAAAATCAAAGTAGCGTCATCACTTGCCTCCATTATATACCAAGATTCACTTTTTTCCCAAACTCGTTGTGTTTTTTAAAAGCAACTTCATCGCTTGGATGTACTTGAATTGAAAAGTCTGTCGTTTACATCAAGATATTTTATAAGTAGCGGAAATTTATTTGGATATTTTTCATAAACCTTTTTTTCCTGCAAGTTCCCCTTTATATTCCTTGTAAATATCATCCAGTCTTTTGCCCAGCCAAAGCGCCATTTTCCACAATACCCATTCCATGCGGATGTGCCGACACTTCCCAAGATTCACCAATTTTTCTTGCCTTCAGGCAGTTTCATTCCCTAATTTTGTTTCAAATTCACGTCCACCCCACACTTTTTTCCACAAAAAAATTTTTTTAAACTTTCATTGGATATAACATAAAAATATTCTCCTTTTTCGTAAATTTTTGTATCTTTTTACTTTTATAATAACATTTTAAAATAAATTTTACAATGATGTAATTAAAGATTTTACAAAAAAACTGCAAATAATATCTGTAAGGAAAAAGATTTTTTTATTTTTTTGGTGTATTATCCTCGACTTAAAAAAATAATAGACAACTGTAATTTGAATTATGATATAAAAAAATCGTTAATATAAAAACTGCCCTGTATTTTTAAGGCAGTTTAACCGATTTTTCTATCTACAAATGTCTGTTTTTTTACAATTTAATTATACTATAAAAAAATCTTTTATCTATTAATTTGAAAAATTTTTTTAATAATTTTCCACAAATTCTGTAACATTTAAAACTTTCCCATCCAATTCCATTTCCCTAGCCAAATCACTAATATACGGCTGTTTTACCATACTTTTCTCCAAAGTGTCAAATTGCCAGAAAATATCACGTTTATCTCCATCAGCGATAATCTCTCCATTTGTCATTACGATTACCCTGTCAAAAATTTTTTTACTACAAATTCCATATCGTGAGTTATTGTAATAATTGTTTTTTTCCCTGTTTCTGAAGTTCATCAATTAAGTTATGCAAAACTTTCATTCCTTTAAAATCTTGTCCTGCTGTCGGCTCATCCATTACAATGACATCTGATCCCATTGCAATTACTGCGGCTATTGTAACAAATTTTCTCAGTGAATATGGCAAGTTATATGGATTTTCCCTTTGATATTTTTCAAGTTCTGTTAATTTTATGGCATTTTCTACCATTTTTTTGTTTCATCAGGAGAATATTTTTAATTTTTTGCTCCAAAGGCTATTTCATCATAGACATTATTGTGAAATATTTGATCCATTGGGTTTTTGAAAAAAACATATCCAACTTTTCGGCTCATTTTTAGCAACTGTGTAATCTTTTGTGTTCCAGTCATCTGCAATCACATCTCCGCTTACTGGCTTTTAAAAGTCCATTCAACATTTTTTACCAATGTCGTTTTCCCAGCTCCATTTTGCCCAATAATTGCAACTTTTTCGCCTTTTTTAACTTCAAGTGAAACATTATTAAGTACATTTTCAGTTCCATTTGGATATTTAAAACTTAAATTTTTTTACAGTGATAAAACTCATAATTTGCTCCTTCTTCAAGTTTGTCCAAATTTAACAAGGGGTTGAAAACCCCTTGCTTTAGAATATTTTTTTGTAAATTTTCAAAATATTTATCAATTTTTTTACTTTTTTTAACAACTCTATTATTTTTTTCTTTAGTTATTGGAATTTCTTCAAATTTAGCTTTTTCTCGCCTTTTTCAAGTTCATAAGCAAAGTATCGAATACTGTGTCATTCCCAATTTCTTTTTCCAATAAACTTTTTATTATTTAAAAACTTCACTAGCTTTTTTCCGCTCAAAATTATTTTTCCTTCATCCAAAACTACAATTTTTCGGCATATTCTGCAATCAATTCCAATTTATGCTCCACTAAAATTATCGTTTTTTCCTTTTTTTAGCCATAATATTTATTATTTTGAAAAATATCCTGCGTTCCTTTTTGGATCAAGCTGTGAAGTTGGTTCATCAATTACTAATATTTCAGGATCCATCACAGTTATTGAAGCTAATGCAACACGCTGTTTTTGACCTCCAGACATCTCTTGCGGATTTTTATCCTTCAAATGCTCTATTTCAAGTAATTTCAATGTTTCATTTACTCTTTTTATTATTTTTTCCTTTTCAACTGCAAGATTTTCCAAACCATAAGCGATTTCTTCAAAAACCGTATCTTTTACTCCGCTAATTTGTGTAAATGGATTTTGAAACACAAAACCAATTTTTGTCACAAGTTCTTTTGGACTAAAATCTTTCAAATTTTTCCCATCAACTACAATTTCTCCAGTCACTTCTCCCTTGTAAAAATCTGGCACAAATCTTCTCAGAGCATTACAAAGTGTCGTTTTTCCACTTCCATTTTTCCCAATAACTGCCCAAAACTCGCCTTTTTCAATCTTCAAATTCAAATTTTCCAAAACATTCTTATCTTCCAGCGGATATTTATAACTAAAATTTTTTATTTCAATACCCATAAAATCCTCCAAGCAATACATAAAATTAAAAAAATCACAAGTATTATTTTTTACAATTTTATCATTTTTTTGTCTCTTTTAATTCATTCAATATTGTTCTTTTTCTCCTATTGAAAAAAACCTCTCGCTTCTAGTGTAATCGCTCTTTCTTCTGTATTTACAATCGAACCTAGCACAAGTGGAATAAATACAGGTAAAAGTGCTTTAAATCTAACGAAAACATTCCCTTCAGTTTCCACACTCTTGAACGTTGTGAATCTAAGATTACACTTGCCTGTTTTTCCCATTTCTGGTATCATTTGTAAAGTCAAAAGTAAAATGAACGCTATTTTTAGGATTAATTCCTTTTTTCCAGTGCAGTTATAAAATCTTTTTGCTGGCGTTATTAAAAATAAGTAATGTAATTGGTGTTATAATAGCCCATAATTTTGATGTTACAGCAATTGCTTTCAATAGACCTTTTTATAAATTACAAAAATCCATATTTTTTTGCAAATACTTCATCTGATACAAATAATAAACTTTGAGCTAAAAAAATATTACTAAAGTCAATAAAAAAATAAACTTAAAAAGCTCTTTTAACATAAATTCCTAATTTTCCATATAAAAAGGCAAATATTCCACAAATTACAAAAAGTAAATATCCATAAATAGTGTAAGGAATGATAAATCCTGATATTATTAGTGTCAAAAACTAAATAAAACTTTGTCAGCGGATATAAATTTTTTTAAAAAAATTATTCATATTTTTCTCCATTTTTTCCCATTAAATTTTTTTAAAGAGATAAATTCTCTATTTCAAAAATACAATTTTTTTATTTTATATAATTTTTCTCCATATTTGAATTTTTATCAAATATCTATCTGACATACTTTTTGCAATTAAAAACAGCAATAATTATTGTCAATGACTTATCCATAATTTCTGACACAAAAGTTGCCGCTATTACAGAAAAAAACTTCCCCAAATCCTAATTTTATTAAAGTTGATGCAACAACTCCAGTTCCATCTGGTGTAATTCCTTTATAAACCAAAAAGTGTAATTACTGTATTTGCAATAACAGTTGTTATAGTTAGTGCCAATATTAACAATATAATTTTTTACAACAATATTTTTTTATTTTTTTAATTTTTGTAAGATTTCCAATAACAACAGCAATAAGTATTCCAACTGGTAAAAATGCTAAATTCACTGGATTAAATCCACCTGTTGCGATACTCGTAATTACTGCAGTTACTGATCCTACCCATGGTCCTGCAATAAGACTGATAAATACTGTCCCAATAGCATCTAAAAATAATGGTAATTTTAGAGAACTTGCAATAAAAAGAACCTGTAAAATTAATAGCTACCGCTACCGGTATTAACAAACTTGACATTAAAGAAAAAAATCATTTTTAAACTTTTCATTTTTTCTGCCTCCTTAAAAATTTATTTACATATATTTTTAAAACATATTTGTCAATATTTCAACCTTTAAGAAGAATTTTTATTAAATTTAAAAACTTTACTATTTTATAATTTTTTAAAAATACATTTTTCTTAAACAAAGATGGACAAACTTCCTTCATACTGCTTTGGAAATTGTGCACACCAGTGAAATGTTATTTTTGGATATTTTTTTATTTATATAGCCTATTTTTCTTTTTGTATTCATTTAATTTTTTTATTATAATCATCAATAAAATCATCCCTAAAAATAGTTTTTATCATTAATTTTATAACTTTTCTTTATTTAAAATTTCATGTGAATCGTTTTTCTGGCAAAGGCATAAGCTGAAATAAAAAGCAAAATTTTTCATTTTCAAAAATAGTTTGTCATTAATTTTTGTTTCAAATGATACATTTATATATTCTGACAAATATCCTGATTCTTCATAATTGAATAAAATATCTTTTTCCCCTTGTGAAATAAGCCAAAGTCTGAAAAATCAAAAGCTCCAGCTCGCAGTATCACCATTTACAAGATACGAAGCGCACCATAACTCTTCGTTATAGCTCTCCTGCATCAACTCAACAGTAATTATTTCAAAATCAAAAAAATTTCTTCATCTGTTTTTTTAGATAGAAATATCTATCAAATAATCTGTAAATTCATTATTATTTTTAGCCCTTTTCATGTGAAATAAAAATATATTTCCAAAAGTCCTCCCTTTTCATTTTAAGTTTCGTTTCATCAGTTTTTATTTTTATAGGCATTTTTTTATCACACTCCCCTTTTTAAATGCTTTTTTATCCGGATTTTGAGTAACAAATGCAATAAATATGGCTATAATTCTATTATTTTGTCTATTTCTAAAAAAATAATCCTCCATCTGAATACTTGGCATCATTTTTTTTGAATTTACCTGTACTCCCCTGATTTAAGTGAATATCATGCAGCCCTTTCCCATTAGCATAAAGCCTTCCAAATGCAAATACCTCATAATTATCATTATTTTTAGCCTTTTCAACATATTTTTCAATAATCTCCGTCAAATACACGTGTTTCTCATCAAATCCCTTCATCTGAATCATTTCATTATGTCGAAACAATTTCATTCTTACATAATCCAAACACAAATCTTTATCACATTCTGTAATTCCAGATTCTTGTAACAGCATCTTAGAAATCACACTTTCTTCACAAAAATAATTTTTCCTGTAGTATACCCTCAAATTTGAAGAAATAATCTCATTTTTCTTCTCATAAATACTCCCAATATTAACTGCCAAATCATACTTTTTCCCATTTTTATCCACAGCCACAATATGATAATGAGCCCTCTTGTCAAAATCATACCACTTATCCACAACTTTTCCTCTGAACATAACATATTTTTCCATATTTTCCTCTTTTTTAACTTATAATCTGTTCTTTCTAGCTACTAAAATTTATGACCACTAAGCAAGATTTAATATTAAACTTTTTATTATCAAAGTACATTTTTCCTATTATAAGTATAACATATTTTTTTCAAAAATAAAAAGAGATAATATTTTTATTAATTTTTTTAATTTATTTAAAAAAATAAGGGGCATTAACCCTTATTAAACAATATTATTAAGATTTCGTTATTTCAAAAAAAACTTGCCTAATCAGCTTTATTTTTATGAAAAATATTACAAAAAAATAATTTCTTAAACTTCGCAATCTCATAAAAAGATCCACAAACTACAATCGCCTTATACAGATTATCCTTTTTCAAAACCATTTCCTTTGCCTGATTATAAGCCTGTAAAATATCATCTTCAAAAATAATATTTTTGTAGAAATATTTGAATTTTCCAGATTTTTCTTTATTTCCTCGACAGATAGCCGTAAGTAACTTCTTTTAGGGAAGTTATGAAAAATTTTATAATTTTTCCAAGATTCTTTTTAAAAATATTTGCAATATCCTTTGTTCCAAGTACCGAAAGAACAAAAATCACTTCATCATCTTTAAAAAGTTCGTTCAAATTTTCTGTCAAAGACTTTTACAGAATCATCATTATGAGCGACATCTAAAATTGTGGCAGGATTTTTGAAAAAAATCTCAAACCGTCCAGCCAATGAAATTTCATCAAGCCCCTTTTGAATAACTTTGTCACTAATTTCTATAAATTTTTGCAATCTCATAGGCAATTAAAAAAATTATTTGCTTGAAATTTTCCAAAAAGTGGCAAAACAAATGTTTTTTTCTAAATTATTTTTTTATTATTATTAATTTTTTTCAATGTTTTCAGACTTTTTAATATTTCCAATCTTTTTTTCATTTTTCAACAATTTTCACAATTGTCTTATAATTTTGATCATCCAATTCAGCTTGAAAACCTTTTATATTTTTTTCCAAAACATTTACCGAATTATCTGTTTCCCTTTTCACAGCCTCTTCCAGTTCAGCTCAAATTCTGAGCATAAATACAAAGCTGTCTATTTTTTTATAATCCCAGCTTTTCTATCTGCAATTTTCTCAAGTGAATTTCCCAAAAAGGGCGACATGGTCAAAACTTACATTTGTTATAGCTGCTATTGTTGACTTTTACAATGTTTGTGGCATCATATCTTCCACCTAGCCCAGTTTCTAAAAATATAAAATCAGGATTTTTCTTTGAAATAAAAGCAAGGCTACGAAAGTTGCTATTTCAAAAAAATTTATCTGCAATCCATTTTCTTCCAGAACATTCATAACAGCTTCACAATATTTCACAACATCCTCATCTGAAATCATCTCTTTATTTACCAAAATTCTTTCATTAAATCGTAAAATATGCGTGAAGTAAATTTAGCAACCGAATATCCAGCTGCAAAAAAATATTTTTCTAAAAAAATGTCGCTGTCGATCCTTTTTCCATTTGTCCCTGCAATATGAATAATTTTCTTATTTTCACAAGGCTTTCCTAATAATTCATAAATTTTTTAGCTTTTCATTATTTTGATTTAGTGATTCCTTTGTTATTCTCTTATTAATTGTTCTCATATTAAAAATTTTTTTCTAAAATTTCATTTATTTTTGTTTTATCGTTTTTCATTTTTATTTATTTTTTTGCCAAAAGTAAGATTCTTTATGTTATCAACCTTTCTTTAATTTTTATTATACTTCAAATTTGACAGTTTGTAAAGTATGCTTGAACCTATTCAAAATTAATACTAAACCCCTTTTAAAAAAATAGGAACAAATTTTTTATAATATTTATTTCATAATCATTCTAAACTAATTACTATGTTTTTTCTTTTTTTGTAGGATTGCTCATTGCTGTAAAATCCTACAATCTATGAGTTAGTCTACGACATTTTTCTATAAAAAAATAACACAATTTATTTTATGCTTTTTAATTACAAATTCTTGTGCTATTTCCATAAAAATTTATTCTAAAATCTCTATCAGGTTTGATAGGCAAGGAAAAAGATCCCTCCTTGCCACATAAAATTTTAATATTGTTTCAGTTTTTAAAGTAATTTAGAATTAGTAAATTGCTCTAAATCCAATTCCACCTCTTATATTTTCACCTTTAGTGTCATATCCAGCATTTAATGTAACTCCAAATCTTGTGTTATCAATTCCGATATTAAGGTCAAATTTTCCGCTTCCCTTTCTGTCTTCCTTTTCATTTCTCAAGTTATACCAGTCAGCTGTTGTATATCTTACTCTTGCCTGATTCAATTTATTTAATTTACCAATTTCATTTTCATAGGCTGCTGTTAATCCTACCGATAATTTAGTTCTAACTGCTAAAGGTTGAATGTATTTAAATTCCATTCCAACTTCAGGTTTTACTGAGAAATAGTCATTTCCGTTGATTTCTAGTTTCATTTGTCCTCTATCTTCTTTTATATCTGAGAATCTTCCGTATTCCATTTTTAATGCTCCATAAGGACGTAAATGCGCTCTTTCACTTAATCTTATGTCGTATCCTAATTCATTTTTTTAGTGCTGCTCCATAAGAATAATATCTTGATTTTGCTTCAAATGAATCATCTACAACCCAATATTTACGGTGCATATCATTTATTCCTCCAAATACATCTGCTGCTACTGTCCAACGTAATGCTCCATTATAATCTTTTTCTGGTGACATTGTCTTGAAGATTCGGCTTTTTATCATTGTTTTGATCTTCTCTTGATTTTTTTCTAAATCTTTAAATCTAAATCGATTTGTATCTGTTCCTGCGTACCATCCGCTAGAATTTCCTAATTTAACTGTTTCATCTTCGTGAACATAGGCTACTCCGTAAAGCATTGTTGTCGTAGTTGATTACTCCAGCTGTGTCAGTACGATATTCATCCTTCATTCCAAATACTTTTTATTTTGTTATTTTGTTTGCTTGGATTTCTCCAATCTTTTTCTTAAATAATTAAATTCCTTATCCAGTGTATTTCCAGTTGAATATATTCTATTTTTGAGTATTTGAATATTCATAACCCTTCATTTCATTTTACAGCTTGTGCAAAATATATGCAGTTCTGCTTTTCTCAAGTCATTTAACTTATTGAAAATTTGTTTTTCTCTTGAATGAATACCTTCCACTCCGTATCTTTGTTCCAAACCATCTAGGAAATTATATGTATCTAAATCCTTTTTCACTTGCAAAATCTGTATACGGAACTTTAACCATATATACTGTTTTTTTATTGGCGAGAAAAAGTCTCCTGATTTTTACTGGCTGTGCAATCCAAGTTAAACTTGATGAATTTATATTTAATACAGCTCCAGTTGATACGACATTTCCGATAGCTTCATTATATGGCTTCAAAATATTATTCCCAATTTGAATTGCTTTTACCATTTAGATATTTAGTAACTTCTGTTCCCATTATTAAATCTATTGATGTACGTCCATTTAAATTTTTCTATTCCTTTAAAAGGTTTTGTATAATTTATTCCTGAAGTATCGACATACATTCCTAATTCTGTTATTTCAGCATTTGAATCTGTATGATCATGATCCATGTGTTCAGTTGCCAGATTTAATGTTGTCACCCCTGATAAATCTGTTATTAATACTTCTGGTGCTTTTGGAGAGCTATATTTGTATCAACTCTTATTGGTTCTACAGATACGCCATCTATTGAAATTGATACTTGGCTTTGGCAATGATGCTGGTGGAACTTTTTACTATTGCTTTTCCTGTTACCTTTTTGGTCTGTTGGTGTTCCGTTGAAAAATGGCACTGTTGATGTATTTCCAGTTCCGTGTTCTTCATAAGTTGCTGGTCCCAATCCTTCTGATCCCTTATACACGTAAACTCCCTATATTTTTACTTCCAACAATATTTATTGTTCCATAGTTTTTAAATATTCCACCATTTGTTACAACTACACCTTTTATTCCAGTTCCAGCTCCAGTTGGTGTAGTTTGAATAGTTCCCCAGTTTTCTCAGTTCCTCCTTGGTCAATATACATTCCTGTCGTACTATTTCCACTTAGATTTATTACTCCGCCTGCTGCATTTACAGCCTTTGAATTTCTTCCAACAGCATACATTTCCCACACTGTTTTGGATTTGTTACATTAATTGTTCCATGATTTTCTACAGTTCCCATATTTGTTGTAACTTTTTGTAGCTTCATTGTAATATCCTGTTGCAATTCCAATTCCATAGAATTTATTTATTACATCACTAGTTCCCAACATTAATAGTTCCAAAGTTTTTTTCCCAACTCCTTGCGTAGAATAAACTCCAATATTTCCAACATCTGATCTCAAATCAATATTTCCATAATTTTTCTGAATCTTGTGAAGAATAAATTCCATATCCATTCTTTTTATCAGTTTTAATATCAGATTTATTTATAATCTTTCCACCTAAACTTTGTGGTGCTTGCGAATAAACATAAACTGATTTTTCCCCAATATGAACAGGATTTGTTGTCGGTTTTATTGTCAAATCTGTCTTAGCTTGTGTCGCTGTTATCAAATATCCAAATGAATCTGTATCTCCAACTTTCATTTCTACACCTGATTCAACATTTATCGGAGTTCGAGGTGTAGTTGCAAATTTTGTTATTTCATCTGCTACATAAACTCCAACAGCATTATTATCTGCCACATTAATCGTTCCAGCTGAAAGACTAACATTCGGTCCAGTCGAATAAACTCCAACTCCATCATCATCTACATCAATCAATCCACCTGTCATATTAACTTTTCTACCATAAATTCCATAAGAATGTTTTTCCAACATTAATAGTTCCAGCATTTTTTTAATAGTCGAGATCCTTATCATTAATAAACATTCCAATCGATTCACTTCAACAGAAGTTGCCGCAACATTAATTATTCCATTATTTATCAATTCAGAATTATTTGTTCCATACATCCCAGCTGATTTCGTTCCAACTACATTAATTTTTTTCCAGGTGCCGCAGGCTGGTATTTTTATCATTTGTAATCTTACCATTATCTGCCCCCATTCCAACTGATCCACTACTTCCATTTATAGTAATTATCCCTTTATTTACACCAATCGTTTCATCTTTAGTTTTTCTATTATTAGGATCATTTACAGCAAAAACTCCAGTTGAAACTTCATCATTACTATTATTTTTTTACAAAACATTCCAACAGCACTGTCATTATCCATCGTAACCTTACCATCAGCACTATTTTTCAATATACACATTTCCAAATAATTTATCATATCCAGGGTTCCACCACTTGGAGTAGCAGCTTTAGTAGCATCTCTTACAGTTTCATAATATGGTTCATCTTCTGGATCTACCACTTTTCCATTTGAATCAATTCTATAAGAAAGTCCCTAAAATACCTATTGCCTTTTCTCCACTTACATTAACTTTCCCCTTATTTATTACATCCGTACTATTTGTCCCAAACATTCCAATTCCTTTTTTTATTTGGAATAGTTCGAGCTTTTTCAATATTTATAACCCCTGTATCTTTATTATTAATAAATCCATAATCCACATAAAGACTAATTCCACCTTGACCAGAATCTGTTCTAGCTGACGATATAGTTCCCTCATTATTAATTCCAGTTGTCGTAGTATCTTTTCGACTTTCGTACTTGCTGTTACTGCAAGCCCAATAGGAGTTCTAAGTTTAGAATCTATTTCACCTAATCGATTTGTATTTAATTCGCTTTTACCGTAATTCCCTTTATCTACATTAATTATTGAATTTTGATACAAAAAAACCTTCTTGTAAATATATCATCATCTGGAATTGGTGAAGCTGGAGTTGGTGCTGCAACAATCGTTTTATCAATGTCTTTCTTTATATTAATTTTAGCATTATCTACTACTGCATATTTATATTTATCAATTCCTGTATCTGAAGTTACATCTCCTATTCCAGTCCCTAATAACTTCTCTTTTAAAACATTAGTACCTGATGTATCAACCTCTACTACTATTTGACCATTAGAATTTTTTCAAATCAGCAATTATTACATCATCCGACGTTACATGTATTTTTGTATTACTAAAACGTAATAGATGGAGTTGATGATAAAGCCCTGATCATGTATATATCCAATAGCACTTTTTTCCCTAATACCAACTCACCATTTGTCAAATCAATCTTTTCCAGTATCACTATACACTGCATGTTGTCCAGTCTGCAGAATCCTTTGATCAATTCCAGTATACAAAGCATATCCTTCACCATTAAACTCAACCTTTGCACCTGTTAAATCTATATTTCCCTTTATTTAAAAAAGCCACCGCTGTTGAAGCATTATCTACTTTTTATCGAATTATATTTTTGCATTAATCTTACCTCTATTATTTTGCAAATAATCCAAATCCTACATAATTATCATCATGATCTTTTCCACCTGTTATTGCAATATTAGCTGGTAATGGTCTTGATGTTCTAGTTATTGTTATTTCAGCATCTTTATTAGCATAAGCAGCTCCGACGTTATCGCTAGAATTTAAATCAGTTTTCGACTTAACACGAGTACTATCATATTTAAATATTGACCCTGAAAATATTTACTCCTGCTTTTGTTGACACTCCTGAAGACCCTAATTATTGTAGGAGTAGAAGTAGTATCATTTACAGTAATTTTTGCCTTATTATTTGCAACAAGTGTTATTGAATTTATCGCATCGTTAGATTCAACAGCATTTACTGTAACAGAATTATTTTCATCAACAGCAGTTATTGCTCTATTTCCTCTATCACTTTTTATCAGCATCTGCTGATTCTGCCGCATTTCCTTTAATTGTTACTACATCTCCAATTACTGTTCCATCTGTTGCATTATTTTTAGCTCCACCAACTACAATTCCCGTATTATCAATACTATATTTACCAGATAAATTAACACTTCCTGCACCAAGTTTATATTCTGCTTTTATTTCCAGTAAGCACTCCAACATTTTCTTTTGTATTCCCAAAAATATTAACTTGATGTCCAAATTTATTTATTCTATTTTTGAACTAACAGTATTATCACTAAAATCTATATTGTAATTTGAGAAAAATACCATAATTTTTCAATCATTTCATCATCATTATTTAACTTAAATGTATGAATATCTCCCTCTGTTGAACCAGCATTTATAGAAAATGTAGAAGGATTTGTCATATCGACTTTATTAGTTGATGTATAGTTTTTGGTTTTTTTATTATTCTGATCATCTCCTATATTAACAGCAAAATTTCCATAAACTACTGAAGATTTCCCAGAAATCTCACCTGCACTAACCTTTGTAATTGAAGCAGCTGTTCCTGTAGATCTTGTATTGTATTTTAAATCTGATGGATCTTTTTCTCTTTTATCAACATTTTCAATATACAATCTATACCATTGTCTCCATATAATGTCATAGGTGACCAATCATCAGTTGAACCAGTTAAACTAGTATCTTTTTATTTGAAAAATCTAAATTCAACTGTCTCACAAAATTCGGCGTTTTAATATAAACTCCTACAGATTTATTACCATACATCTTTATATCACCTTTTCTATTAACAATGGTAATATCTCTTCTTGCAGTAGTATTATTAAATCTTTCATATCCATCAGGATTTCTGAACCTCCCACGACTAAAGTCGCAGAGTTCTAAAAATCTTTAAAAATTATTTAAAAATTTTTCTAAGAAGTTTGATAGCTTTTACACTACCCTTATTCTTTTAGGTGTGTTCAGCTCACCTCTATTGTATAGGACGCTTAAGTCCACAACTTTACTTTTTCTTAATATATTTAATGCTCCGTTACAATCTGCATTTATGAGTTTAGCCTGTGCTTGTTTGATATAGTCCTCTTTTTATTCTTTTTCCACTGAATATATATTCTTTGTAGATCTTTCTTTATCATATATTGGAATTTCATCTCCATCAAAAAAACTTGCTTTTGATGTATAACTTTCTTCTTGTAGCTTAAATTCTATTCCATATAGTTTACATAGATATATTAATTTATCTCTTAATTTTCCATATGGTATATTTACAAAAGTTTTGATTATTTATACTTCCCTATATTTGAATTTCTTTGAAAATTTCTCATTATATCCTAGAAACTAGTTTTTCCTATATCATTATTAAGACAATAATTTATAATTATTCTTGCTGCTTTTGAAAGATAATCTTCTATTCGATTATTTCTCTTTCTAGCTATTCTCTTTTGCCTTAATGTTATATGCTCTATCTTTTGCTTATCTTTAATGCTTTGCAATTTTGCATTTGTCTTGTTATAGTATTGATTTATTGATTTTAATTTTTCTACCATCTATTATGAATGATGCTCCAGCATCTGTAACACAAAGTACATAGATTGTCTATACCTAAATCAATTCCTAGTGCATTGTTTTTATTTAATTCCCTTTGAATTTCTTCTACCTCATAAAGTATATTGAATTTCAAAGTACCTAGAATGTTGTTTAGGTATTATTCTAATCTCTTTTATCTTCTTGCCTTTTTTAATACTGGTGGCAGCTTTAATTTTAACTTCCTGATGAGTTTTTCTTAAACGAATTTGAATAAGGAACTATCAGAATATCATCTTTTAATCTTACAAAACCTATAACAAGAGTTGTAAAACCATCTTTAGCAAGATAATTTAGGTAATTTTATTTTTCTTATTATCATATTGACCATTTCTTTAGCAAGTTTTAAAAGTCCAAAAAAATGATTTGAAACTTCCGTCTACTTCTTTTTAGAAATTTGTTGAGCCATATTAGAATTTAACTTCTTATAGTTCTCACTATTTTTTTAAGCATTTTATAGTTTTCATTATAACTTAAATACTTTTTCTTATTAAAAATAGTACTGTCTAACATTATATATAGCTTCATTAGTTAAGTTCTTGGCTATATGAGATAAATATTTTAAATTTCTAAACTCTTTTTTTACTAAGATGTTTTTACCTGTTGTTTTAATGTTAAATACATAGATATCACCTCCTTTTTCATCAGAGATATTATACCATGTATTCTACATTTCATCTATTGAAAAGTAATATTTTTTATTTATTTTTAAATATTTTTAAAGTTTTTAAAACCCCACAACAGTGGGAAGCGTCGTTCACATAAATACGCTACCATTTATGCAGTTCTCTTATGAACTTCTTGTTATCTCTAACAAGCACAGACTATATCTTATCCATATCCTATTTCAAGGACTTAGGCGAAACCACTTCCAATACCAATCACTTGTATTGTACTCCCCTCACGAGGGATAGTCGTTGAACTTTCCTTTTCAGGCTTAGCTGCTGATTGTCTATTATCATAATGTTTAGGATTTAACCTTGCACCATCTAGTATATTTTTTCTGCTTTCGCTACCTTCACACTTATTCCATATTCTCACTTAAGTATTATGTTGTGGTTATACTAGCTTTAAGAGTTCCCAGCAATTCAGTTTCTTTGTTGCACGGTTTTGCTCCGTGTCTACATACAAGTTTCCCTATATGCTTACTAAAATTTTCGTGCAATTCATTTCACGACTAAAGTCGCGAGTGTTTTTGCACTATTTAATAAAAAATACTGCTGAATTTTTTTATTATACATTGATTTTTCCCAGAATTATATAAAATTTGTGGAATTCCATTAAGTTTATTAGTGGCAAGATTTTTTTGCCATTTCTGGCGATACTACAAAAAAACAGCAGCATCTGAATTTAATTCATCTTTTGCATCATCTATAGCTGATGGATAAAAATTTTTTCCTTGCATATATAATGGATGTACAGTAAGGTTTCCAGTATTTATAACAGTTGCTGTTGCTTTGGCATTAGTTCCTCCGGTAAGATGATTCTCTGCACTATCTGAATGATCATAACTGTTAGTATAAGTAACTTTTTCCCCTTCAATAACAGATGTTCCACTATTTATAAAAGTTTGTGATTTTTTTCAATTCCTTTTGCAGTGGCAATTTTTTTAAAATCACTCCATGCAGTTATAATTGCATCCTTTTCAGGTGCAAGCTCCGATTGATCTGTTACCTTTGTTACATTTATATCCTCATTACTGATTAATTGAGCACCATGTATATCCAAATGAACAACTTCTTTTACTGGTCCTTCATAACCATAAGTAAAATTTCCAATTGATATATTTGTTCTTGCAGATATCATATTTGCATTATTAATCATTGTCGATGTTTTATTTGGTACTTTTATTGTTCCAGATGATGCTGGATTAGGTATATCATAACTATCCCAAGAAGCCAACTTCAAAAACCCTGTCTTTCCATAATTTGCATCTCCTGGTGTTGTTCTATTCATAACCGGAGAAGGAGTAAAACGAGATAAAGAAGTACCAATAACAGGATTATCAGAATAAGAATCTCGGATAGAAGTATTGTACGCTTGATAATCAGTATACACATACTTCCATTTTTCTTTATTTCGATATTCATTTCCAGAATAACCAAGGTGAGACTCAGAAATAAGTCCATAAAGCTCATTCACAAAATTTCCTTTTAATAAAGAAACACCTTCAATTATTCCATTTCCTCCATCATTAGCAGCATTATTTGAAGTATGCTCAATGTGATATATACCATCAAAAGATCTATCTTGTCCATTTCCAAATGATTCTCCAATCAAACTAAAAGTAGGCGATTCAACCTCTACTTCCGTATTTACATCCGGACTCTTCGGTGCCTTCACCGTTCTAGGATTAAAAGATGGTAAATCACTTATGTCTACGTTCATTGATATGTCTGCATTTTTTGGTGTTGGGGTTAGTGGGACAAGTGTGGCTGAAACTGGGATCATTGCGTTTGGTTCTTGCTTCATTCCTAGTTCTGTTGTACTGCCGTATAGGGTGTGGGGGTGGGTTTCGTATTTGTTTACGCTCATTGATTTGTTTCGCTTGTATTTTACGTCTTCGATTTTGTCTCCGCGTCCTTTGTAGTTTCCACGCCAATCATTGTAAAATCCGTTTATTCCGTATTGCCAGCTGCTCCATGGGCTTTTTACTACGTGGTCTCCTTGCTCCATTAATTGGATTAATTCTAGATTTTCGTTTCTAAGTGTTTTTGTTGTTCTGCCTTGCTTGTTTGATGTCGCCCTTTAAATGTGTCATTGATGAGTTTATTGCCTCTGCTTGTTTTTTTATTTGATCTTCAGCAGAATAAAGATTAAGTGAGACACTTACAGTTCCTATTATTCCTGTTAATAAAAAGCAATAAGTGCTGAATCGGTATACTTAAAAATCTTTTACTCTTTTTGCAAACGACTTGAGTTCTTTCTTCAAAACATTTTAAATTATTCGTCATAATTTTCTCCTCTTTTTCCTTTCAAAATTTCTAAAAACTTTTTTTATAAAAATGTAAAAATATTTTTTAATACTAAATAACGTAATTTTTTTCTAATTAAAAATAAATTATAATAAATTAGTATTAACTTTTTATTTTTTTATCTTTTACAATATTAATATTATAGCAATATTAAGGAAAAATCAAGTGTTTTTAAGATTTTTCAAAAATAAAATTAATATTCATTTTTTTCATTTAAATATAAATTTTCTTAGGTTATTAATAGGAAAATAAAGAATAAAAAAACTAACTCTATATAAACTTTTTGATTTACAAGAATTAGTTTTTATTTTTTTAACAAAGGATTAAAACTCCTCGTTAAGCAATTTATAATTTAATACTATTTTTCCATTTTATTATTATAAATCCCATTTAACAAGGGCTTTTGACCCTTTGCAAGAAAATTTGTCGCTAGATTTATTAGATTTTTAGAATTAGTAGATTGCTCTAAATCCAATTCCACCTCTAACATTTTTTTCCTCTAGTGTCGTATCCAGCATTTACTGTAACTCCGAATCTTGTGTTGTCAACTCCGATATTAAGGTCAAATTTTTCCGCTTCCTTTCTGTCTTCCTTTTCGTTTCTCAAGTTGTACCAATCGGCTGTTGTGTATCTTACTCTTGCTTGATTCATTTTATTTAATTTACCAAGTTCATTTTCATAAGCTGCTGTTAATCCCTACCGACAATTTAGTTCTAACTGCTAAAGGTTGAATGTATTTAAATTCTAAACCCAGCTTCAGGTTTTACAGAGAAGTAATTATTATCTTTAACTTCCAATTTCATTTTGTCCCGAATCTTCTTTTTATATTACTAAATCTTCCATATTCCATTTTCAATGCTCCATAAGGACGTAAATGTGTTCTTTCACTAATCTTATGTCATAACCTAATTCATTTTTTTAATGCTGCTCCATAAGAATAGTATCTAGATTTTGCATCGAACGTGTCATCTACAACCCAGTATTTACGATGCATATCGTTTATTCCACCAAATATATCTGCTGCGATTGTCCAACGTAATGCTCCGTTGTAATCCTTTTCTTGGTGACATTGTTTTTAAAGATTCCAGCTTTTATCATTGTTTCTTCTTCTTTTGATTTTTCCTAAATCTTTAAATTTAAATCTATTTGTTACTGCTCCTGCATACCATCCGATAGAATTTCCTAATTTAACTGTTTCGTCTTCGTGAACATAAGCTACTCCATAAGCGTTACTGTCATAGTCAATTACTCCAGCTGTATCAGTATTATATTCATCTTTCATTCCAAATACTTTTTATCTTATTATTTTTGTTTACTTGGATTTCTCCAATCCTTCCATAAATATCTAAATTCCTTATCTAGTGCATTTCAGTTGCATTTATTCTCTGTTGATTATTTGAATATTCATAACCCTTCATTTCATTTACAGCCTGTGCAAAATATATGCGGTTCACTCTTATTCAAGTCATTTAACTTATTAAATATTTGTTTTTCTCTTGAATGAATTCCTTCCACTCCATATCTTTGTTCAAGTCCATCAAGGAAATGTAACGTATCAACATCGTTTTTTTACTTGCAAAAATCCGTATATGGAACTTTAACCATATATACTGTTTCTATTAGGTAAAGAAATTATTTGATTTTACTGGTTGTGCAATCCAAGTTAAACTTGATGAATTTATATTTAATACAACTCCTGTTCTTACAACATTTCCTATAGCCTCATTATATGGCGTTAATATCTTATCTCCAATTTGGATTGCTTTTTGCATTTAGGTATTTAGTAACTTCTGTTCCCATTACTAAATCTATTGATGTAAGTCCATTTAAGTTTTTCTATTCCTCTTATAGGATTTGTATAATTTATTCCTGAAGTATCAACATACATTCCTAATTCTGATATTTCTGCATTTGAATGTGTATGTTCGTGATCCATATTTTCCACTGCCAAATTTAACGTTGTTACTCCTGATAAATCTGTTATCAATACTTCCGGTGCTTTTGGAGAAGCTATATTTGTATCAACTTTTGTTGGTTACAGCTACGCTGTCTATTGAAATTGACACTGGACTTGGCAATGATGCTGGCGGAACTTTTACTATTGCTTTTCCTGTTATTTTTTGGTCAGTTGTTGTTCCTTCAAAAACTGGCACTGTCGATATATTTTTATTTCCATGTTCTTCATAAGTTGCAGGTCCATCTGATCCCTTATACACGTAAACTCCCATATTTTTACTTCCGACAATATTTATTGTTCCATAGTTTTTAAGTATTCCTCCATTTGTTACAACTACACCCTTTATTCCAGTTCCAGCTCCAGTTGGCGTTGTTTGAATAGTTCCATAGTTTTCTCCAGTTGCTCCTCTGTCAATATACATTCCTGTTGTATTATTTCCACTTAGATTTATCACTCCATCTTTTGCATTTATTGCCTTTGAGCCACTTCCAACAGCATACATTCCCACACTATTTTGGTTTGCCACATTAATCGTTCCATGATTTTCCACAGTTCCCATATTTGACGATACTTTTGAACTTTCATTATAATATCCTGTAGCCATCCCAATTCCAAACTGTTTAGTGAAAACATCACTTAATCCAACTTCTATTACTCCATCTTTTGCATTTTTCCCAATTCCTTCTGTAGAATAAATCCCAATATTCCCTTTACCAGATCTTAAATCAATATACCCATGATTTTCCGAATCTTGTGAAGAATAAATCGCATATCCATTATTTTTATCAGTTATAACATCAGAACTATTTACAATCTTTCCACCTAAACTTTTTGGCGCTTGCGAATAAACATAAACCGATTTTTCTCCAAGATGAACAGGATTTGATGTCGGATTTATTGTCAAATTTGTCTTAGCATTTTTAGCTGTTATCAAATATCCAAATGAATCTGTATCTCCAACCGTCATATCCACACCTGAAACAACATTTGTATCTTGTGGATTATAGGTATCATCAGCGATATAAACCCCAACAGCATTATTATCTGCCACATTAATCGTTCCAGCTGAAAGACTAACACTTGGCCCAGTTGAATAAACTCCAACCCCATCATCAGCAACATCAATCAATCCACCTGTCATCTTAACAGTTTTTCCAAAAATCCCATAAGACGATTGCCCAACATTAATCGTTCCAGAATTTGTAATAGTCGAATCTTGATCATCAATAAACATTCCAATCGACTCATTACCAGCCGAAGTAGCCACAACATCAATTCTACCATTATTTATCAAATCAGAATTCTTAGTTCCATACATCCCAGCCGACTTCGTTCCATTTACATAAATCTCACCAGTTGATGTTGCAGAATTTTTAGCATTTGTAATCGTTCCGTTATTTGCTCCCATTCCAACCGAACTATCACTTCCATTCATCGTAATTTTACCTTTATTTACACCAACTATATCTTCTTTATCTCTTCTATCATCAGAATTAGTCACAACATTTTGATAAACGCCAGCAACTTTAACTTGATCAATACTGTTATTCTTTACAAATAATCCAACTGCTCCGTTATCAGCCATTGTAACTTCACCATCAGCACTATTTTTCAATATTTACTTTTTCCAAATACCTTTGTTAATCCAGCGACAGTGGCAGCCTTATTTACAGATTCATAATATGACTCTCTTGCTGGATCATAAGCAAGATTATTATTTGCTGAATCAATTCTGTAAGAAAGTCCTAAAATACCAATCGCTTTTTCTCCACTTACATTAACTTTCCCTTTATTTTTTACATCTGTACTATTTGTTCCATACATTCCAATCCCTTTTTTATTCGGACTAGCAGGAAAAGCCTTTTTCAATATTTACAACTCCTGAATTATTATTATTAATAAATCCATGATCCACATAAAGTCCTATTCCTCCATGATCTGTAAGATCCTTTCTATCTGCACTTATAATCCCACTATTATTAATCCCTGTGGTTTGATTATTAGTTGATTTTGAACTTGCTGTTACTGCCAACCCAACAGGAGCTGTAAGATTATCATCTATTGCTTTTAATTGACTTGTATCTAATTCTGCTTTTTACTGTAATTGATGGATCCACATTAATTACAGAATTTTTGGTATAAAAATCTTTTTGTAAATACTTCACTATCTGAATCAGTAGTAGTATCTGCTTTATCAATATCCGCTTTTTATATTAATTGTTGCATTATCGACAACCGCATATTTATATTTATTTTTTTCCCATTTGAACTTCCTATATTTCCAATTCCTGTACCAATTAACTTTTTCTTTTTAAAGTATTTGGAGTAGAACTACCATCAACATCTATAGACGTTACATTTCTCAAATCTGCTATTATTACCTCATTAGATTTAACATCAATATCAGTTCCAGTAAGATTTATAGCATTTTTATTATTGTAATCATAAATATATCCAACTGAATTTCCACTTAATATTAACTTACCAGCTGATAAATTTATTGCATTTGCTCCACTTCCACTAGCTTTATCAGTATAAAGTGCATATCCCTCACCTTCATAATCCACAGTTGCACCAGTTAAATCTATCTCTGATGTAGTATTTGTATTCGTATCACCAAGTGAAACTATTGCAGCCGAACCATCTTTAACTTTTACCGTACTACTTCCTGTCCCTTTAATAGCCTTTATCTTAGCCCCTTTATCTGCAAACAATCCAAATCCAGCCTTATCGCCTGTTGCTTTATTAGAAGAATTTAAAATATTGTCTCCTTGAATTGTAATACTTGTATTTTGAACTTTAGAACCTAATTCAACTACTGTATCTTTTCCACTAGCATAAACTCCCCCTGCATTTTGTGTACTTGTATCCCCAGGAGTAGTTGGTGCTTCACTAACAACTTTCGCATCAACATTAAAGGCATTATTCACTGTTACTTTCGATCCTCCATATGCATAAACTACAACTGAATTTTTAGTTTGAGCTGGTGCAAAAGGAGAAGTAACACTCGCATCATTAACGCTATTTACTGTTACACTTTCTGTTTTTGTAGTATTATTATCACCCATAGCATAAATTGCAGTATTTCCATTACCACCCGATAAAACCATCTTATCAGCAGTAACTGTAGCACCTTTTTGACCATTAAGTGCTATCCCAATATTTTTCTCTCCACCTTTAAGTCCAATAGTCCCATCACCAAGTTTATATTCTGTTCCAATATTACTCTTTGCTTTTAAACCTGTCAAAACACCTATATTATTTTTGGTATTTCCATATATAGTTATTTGATGTCCATTTTTTTATTCCATTGTTACTAACTAATGGTGTTTCAAAAATCAATATCTGAAGCAGTAAAAATTCCATAAGAATTTTCTATTGTTTTTATCATCGTTATTTAATTTATAATCAGTTAAATAATTTCCTGCTGTTGTTTTTTTGATGTTGGAGCATTACTAATATCTGCACTAATATTAGAAGTATATTTTTGATTTCCTTTATCATTTGAATCTCCGATATTTACTGCAAAAATTTCCGTTTATCGTTGTTCTTTCGTTTGTTGGTAACTTTTGTACATAAAGTCCAATACTATTATCACCATATATAGTCATTGGTTTAAAAATCTATCCCCGCATTATCCTTAAAATCTGTTGTTAAATCTACAGGGGTTTTTACATAAACTCCAACAGATTTTTTTCACCATAAAATTGTAATATTTTTCTTTATTAACTATTGTAATAGGTCTCTTAGGTTTATCTGAACCTGCAAGATAAGTATCTCTATAATCACCATCAATCTTACTACCAACTTTATCTGATGGATTCAAAAAATACAGCAGAATTTTTTGTTATATAAATCTATATTTCCTGAATTATATAATATTTGATATTGTGCAACGGAATTATAAGGTTTTGACATCATAGTGTCATTAGAAACTATAAATGCAGCAGAATGAGAATTATATTCTACATCACTATCTTTATAAGGGTGTGATATAATATTTCCAGTATTTACTACTATACCTCCAGCATCAAATCTTTTTTCAAGATCTGTTTTTGTATTTTTGATCAAAATGCATAGCATACAAATGATCATAGCTATTAGAAAATGCTACATTTCTACCTTCTAATACTACTGTACCATTATTTATGAAAGTTTGTGCCATTGTTTTTAGTACCATCTGCAGCAGTATCGATTGCTTTTATTATTTGCTATTGCAATATCTGCAGCTTTTTCAAATGCAGTTCTAGCTATACTTGGAATAACAGATGTCCCTAAATTTGTCAATTTATCCTTTTGTTCTTTTACTGTATTAGCAAAATGTAAATCTAAGTGAGCTAATTCGGATAAATTACTATTATCCTTAAGACCTGATTGCTTTTCTAGTATAGAGTACATTGGCATTATTATACGAAATTGTATCTGCACCATTCGCTTTCCCTGCAACACTAAAAGGTTGCTTTATTAATCCATAAGTAGTTTTTTTAACATCTCCTTCTCTAGCAGAAGCACCTGAACCTGTCATTTTAAAAAAACCTGTTTTAGGATCTGAAGAAACAGGTGTAGTATTAGTAGTAACCGTGGCTGTGTTACTTTTTATTAAGTGTACTACCAATAGAATAAACAACTACTCCTGATTTATGTGGCGGATATACTACCGGATCTTGAAATGCCTTCATTGTAGCATTTCTAAAGACATTTTTAACTTCAAGTGCATTATTTGTAAAATTCCATATACCATGGTCTTTTGTTACACCTGAAAATTTATTAGGAGCAGTACCATTCCATTCAGTTGGAACAGCATCTACTCTCGAAGTAATAATATTTCCTCTAGTAAGTGCAACTGTTTCTATTATTCCATGTCCTGTCCACAAATTACCTGTTGTTCTTTGTTCATTACGAGGACTAAAATAATAAATATCATCATCATTCCCCAAGTGAAACTGCATTCATTTTTAAAAATTAGGTTCATTTACTTCATCTAACGACGTTATTGGGATTCTTTGAGATTTAACTGTTCTTGGATTAAAAGATGGCAGATCACTAATATCCACCGCCATTGAAATATCCGCATGTTTTATTCTTGGAATTATTGGAGTAACCGAAGCTGATACTGGGATCATTGCGTTTGGTTCTCTTTCTAATCCTAATTCTGTTGTGTTTCCATAAAGTGTGTGAATTCTTGAATCATATTTGAATTTTTCAAGTGAGTTGTTTCTTTTATATTTTTACATCGGCAGTTTTGTTTCCACGTCCTTTATAAGTTCCTCTCCAATTGTTATAAAATCCATTTATTCCGTATTGCCAGCTGCTCCATGGGCTTTTTACTACGTGATCTCCTTGTTCCATTAATTGGATTAATTCCATGTTTTCACCCTTGAGGACTTCTCACTTTCCCGCCTTGCAACTTTAATTTTATCCTTTAAGTTTGTCATCGACGTATTTAATGCTCTGCTTGTGCTTTAATCGAAGTTTCCGCTGAGACACCATTAAGTGAAATAGCTCAGTCAGCAAAAAAATGTAATAAGTGCTGAATCTGTATATTTAAAGCCTTTTCACCTTTTTAGCAAATGCTTTTAAATCTTCCTTCAAGACTTTTTAAATTATTTGTCATTTTCTAACTCCTTTTTTAAATTTTTTTCTTTTTCTGCTAAATCTTATTTAATATAATATTTTATTTTTAACAATGAACAACTTTAACCATTGTAAATTAATCCATTATCCTAGATTTTTTCATAAAGATTGAACCTCCCACGACTAAAATCGCAGGGTTCTAAAAATCTTTAAAAGTATTTAAAAATTTTCTAAGAGTTTGATAGCACAACAACTATCCTTATTCTTTTTAGGCGTGTTCAACTCGCCCCTATTGTATAGGACAACATTTAAGTCCATAACTTTACTTTTCTTTAGAATATTTAATACTCCATTACAGTTTTTCAATCAAAGATATTATATTATATATTCTACATTTTATTTACTAAAAATTTTTCCATATGATTACTAAATTTTCGTGCAATTCATCTCATAACTAAAGTTGCGAGTGTTCTTGCACTATTTCATAAAAAGTTACATTTTATATTATTTGCTAACAAAAGGTCGTGAACTACTCCCGCTTTTAGAAGCGGGAGCTTCTTGGGAAGTATCTGCTTTTGACTAGCCAAATATATTTACCAAGCTCTTCGGGTAGTTCCTACCCTGTCTTCTTTTATTTTCCTAATATTCCAACATCAATTTTCCAATGTTTTTTATATTCAGTGCCGCATTGTAATCTCTATCAATTTCAATCCCACAGCACTCACATTTATAACTTCTTTCTGATAATTTCAGTTCCTCTTTAACATTTCCACATTTACTGCAAGTTTTCGACGATGGAAACCACTTATCTATCTTCAAAAATTGTTTTCCTAAAAACATCAGTTTATACTCAAGCATCCTCAAAAACATTCCCCATCCATTATCTCCTACACTTTTCCCAAAATTTAATGACTGGCTCATCCCCTTCATATTCAAATCCTCAACAACCACAGCATTGTATTCTTCAGACAATTTTTTCGATAATTTATGCAAAAAATCTCTTCGACAATTTTTAATATACTCATGCAATTTTGATATTTTTCGCTTTTTTTGCTTATACCAATTTTTTTAGAAAAATTTCACTTTTTCTCGATAATGATTTCTGTAATTTTTTTCAATTCTTCTTCCAACATCCTAAAAATATTTTGGATAATCAGCTCTTTGGTTTTCAGAACTGACAAATAATTCAGACATTGAAAAATCAAGTCCAATCACTTTATCATTACTTGACATTTTTTTGAATTTCTTTTTCAAATTCTGTCAAAACAGAAACATAGTAATTTCCATTACTGTTTGTCAATGTTACCGACTTTATCTTTATAATCCTTTGGTATTTCTCTATGATATTTTAATTTTATTCTTTTTCAATTTTGGCAAAACCAAATATTTATTTTCCTCAATTCGTATTGAATTATTCACACAATTTGTCGTGTAACTTTTAACATTATTCTTTTTAGATTTGAACCTTTGGAAACTTTGCTCTCTTCTGAAAAAGAAAATTCGTAAACGATCGTCTTTACATTCAATTGAGCATTTGAAAGTGCCAGACTGTCTACTTCTTTTCAAAAAAATTGATTTTCACTTTTCAAACTGGCAGGTGTAATTATTTTTATTTTTTTCCAGTTTCTTCATAAAATTTTATTAGCAGTATACAAAAATCGTATTGTAAACAAAACGAACACATCCAAAAAGTCTTATTTATCAATAATTCCTGCTCTTTATTTGGATAAATTCTGTATTTGAATGCTAAATTATATTTTCATAAAATTACACCTCCTTTTTGATTTTTGAATATTATTTTTAATTATTTCTCTTCGATATTTTATACAAAAAAATTGTATCATAGACATATCCTTTTTTTCAATTTTTTTACAAAAAAAGCAATTCATCTCCCACTTGTAGAAGTCGGAGACTTCTTGCTATCTTTTGTTAAAATACCATCAAATTTATAATAACTTTAAATATAAATCTCTTCAAAAATTTGTCCTAAAAATTAGGACAAATATTTTGAAATGCAATATTCAAACCTCAAATGAAAATTACATCTCAATTGTACTAACAAAAGACCAAAATCTCTTGCTAGTACAACAAAAAAATGGAAAAATAAATTATGAATCAAGAATTTTTCAGAACTATTTTTTTCTTAGTTTCTTGAAATTTAGCCCAAACTCCTGCTTTTGTTAAGATACTTTTAACAGTTTCAGTTGGTTGAGCACCGTTTGATAAGTATTTCAAGATTTCTTCCTCTTTCAATACTACTTGTTTGTCATCTTCAACAAGCGGGTTAAAAGTTCCAAGGTAAGCAACAGCTTTCCCATCTCTTCTAGATAAAGCCTCCATAGCTACTATTCTATAAAAAGGAACTTTTTCTTCCTAATCTTGTCAATCTTAATTTTAACATTAAATGTTACCTCCATACTATTCAATAATTTTTAAAACTCATTATTTTTAAATGCAATATGATTATACAAAAATTTTTGATGAGTTGTCAAGTTTTTCTTTACAATTTTTGTTTTTACTGTAATCCTAATCTTGTGAACTATCTCCCGCTTTTTAGAAGCGGGAGCTTCTTGGGAAGTATCTGCTTTTGTTAGCCAAATATATTTACTAAGCTCTTTCGGATAGTTCCTACCCTGTCTTTTTTTATTTTTTTCTAATATTCCAACATCAATTTTTCCAATGTTTTTTTATATTCAATGCTGCATTGTAATCTCTATCAATTTCAATTCCACAGCACTCACATTTATAACTTCTTTCTGATAATTTCAATTTTTTCTTTAACGTTTCCACATTTACTGCAAGTTTTTCGATGACGGAAACCACTTATCTATTTTCAAAAATGTTTCCCTAAAAACATCAGTTTATACTCAAGCATTCTCAAAAAAACATTCCCCATCCATTATCTCCTACACTTTTTCCCAAAATTTAATGCCTGACTCATCCCTTTCATATTCAAATTCTCAACAACCACAACATTATATTCTTCAGACAATTTTTTTCGATAATTTATGCAGAAAAATCTTTTCGACAATTTTTTTAATATACTCATGCAATTTTGATATTTTTCTTTTTGTTTATACCAATTTTTTTAGAAAATTTTCACTTTTTCTTGACAATGACTTTTGTAATTTTTTTCAATTCTTCTTCCAACATCCTAAAATATTTTGGATAATTAGCTCTTTTGGTTTTTCAGAACTGACAAATAATTCAGACATTGAAAAATCAAGTCCAATTACTTTATCATTACTTGGGATTTTTTTGAATTTCTTTTTCAAAATTCTGTCAAAACAGAAACATAGTAATTTCCATTACTGTTTGTTAGTGTTACCGACTTTATTCTGTAATCCTTTGGTATTTCTCTATGATATTTTAATTTAACTTTTTTCAATTTTTGGCAAAACCAAATATTTGTTTTTCCTCAATTCTCATTGAATTGTTCACACAATTTGTCGTATAACTTTTAACATTATTCTTTTTAGATTTGAACCTTGGAAACTTTCGCTCTCTTCTGAAAAATTCGTAAACGATCGTTTTACATTCAATTGAGCATTTGAAAGTGCTAGACTGTCTACTTCTTTTTAAAAATTGATTTTCACTCTTCAAACTGGCAGGTGTAATTATTTTATTTTTTTCCAGTTTCTTCATAAAATTTTATTCGCAGTGTACAAAATCGTATTATAAACAAAACGAACATATCCAAAAAGTCTTATTTATCAACAATTCTTGCTCTTTATTTGGATAAATTCTGTATTTGAATGCTAAATTATATTTCATAAAATTACACCTCCTTTTGATTTTTGAATACTATTTTTAATTATTTCTCTTCGATATTTTATACAAAAAAATTGTAGCATAGACGTATCCTTTTTCCAATTTTTTTACAAAAAAAGCAATTCATCTCCCACTTGTAGAAGTCGGAGACTTCTTACTATCTTTTTGTTAAAAATATCTTCAACTGAAATTGTTTTTCCAATCTTGATTTTTTTCCTATATTTACAATATTTGCTTTTTCGTCTTCTTTAGTTATTTCATCATCTATTTATCCAAAATCAAGTCACAAAAATCTCAATTTTATTCAGATTTTTTTACAGCCAATCCCTATTCTACAATAACTTCCACAACTTCATCCACCGTAAATTTAGAAAAAAATATTCTCAATATCAACCGTTTCTAATTTTTTTCCTTGACATCTTCCCTCGTATATTTTCACATCTTTCAAAAGATTTTCGATTTCACTCAAATCTTCATTTTTTTCCAAAAAAATCCCCATAAAATTTAATATTTTTAATTCTAGAATTTTTCAACTGTGGCAAAGATCTGGATTTTTTTCCATTTTTTTAAATCTTTTACCTCGAGTTATATTAAATTCTAGCGACTCTCCGTAATTCCATTCCCAACTTCTTTTTAATTTCAGCTCTTTTTGCAATATAATCCAACTCTTCCTTACTGAAAAACATATTCTTTCATATCTGGATACTGTTTTTTTCATATATTCCATAATTTTATCACCAAATTCTTCAACTGTAATCGGAGTTTTCAAATGAGGCAATATATTTGTAACTCTACTTCTAACAGATTTTTACACCTTTTGACTCAATTTTGTCTTTAGAAACTTTCAAAGCATCTCCCAAAGCACTAAAATCAACATTAAATAAAAAGACAACCGTGATGCATCACTCTATCTTTTTATGTAAGCCTGTGCATTTCCACAAAAATTTTTTTGTCCATCAATTTCCAAGTCATTTCTTCCAGTAAACTCAGCTTTTACGCCTAATTCTGCCAATGTTTCAATTATTGGTTTTGAAAAATTCTTTAAAATTGAATCCTTCCTGATTTTTTTATCTCTATTAGAAATAATCGTATAATTCAAATTATTCAAATCATGATAAACTGCTCCTCCACCAGAAATTCTACGAATTACATGAATCCCTTTTTTTCTCGTATATTCCGTATTAATTTCCTCAATCGTATTCTGATACTTCCCAACAATTATCGAAGGCTCATTTATCCACAATAAAAATATTTCGTCTTCATCTCTTAAATTTTTTTGAAACAATATTCTTCCAAAGCAATATTAAATGCGGTATCATGAGTTTTACTAATATAATAAATCATAGTAACTAGCCTTCTTTCATTCTATTTTTTCTTTTTTGGTAAATGAACAGCTTCTCCTAAAACATCTGCACATGCTTCAAACAATGCTTCTGAATAAGTAGGGTGTCCGTGTATCGTTTTGATTACTTCATCAACTGTAATTTCCATTTTCATTAATGTCGCAGCTTCGTTAATGATTTCAGCAGCTGAAGGTCCTACAATATGAACTCCTAAAATTTCTCCATATTTTTTATCAGCAATAACTTTTACAAATCCAGCAGATTCTCCTGATGCCAACGCTCTTCCATTTCCTACAAATGCGAATTTTCCCTACACTTATATCATATTTTTCTTTAGCTTGTTCTTCTGTCAATCCAACCATTGCTACTTCTGGCACAGTGTAAATCGCTGATGGTATAGTATAAATTGAAGCTGAAGAATTTGTTTCTAATCTTGTTGCTCTGTGGTTTCCTTGAATTGCATTTTCTGCTGCAATTTCTCCCATTCTAAATGCCGCATGAGCCAACATTCTAGTTCCATTAATATCTCCAGGCGCATAAATACCTTTAACGCTAGTTTCCATATATTTATCCACTTTAACTTTACCATTTTTCCAATTCCAAGTCAATTTCCCCAATTCCTTCTAAATCAGGTACTCTTCCAATTGACAACAATGCTTTTTCAGCCACAATGTCATCTTTTCCATCAACTTTAATTGTCAATGTATCTCCGTTATCAACAATTTCCTTAATTGCAGTTGAAGTCAAGATTTTCATTCCTTTTTTCTCTAATTCTTTTTCTCAATGTTTCAGAAGATTCTCTATCCACACCAGGAATAATTCTATCCATCATTTCCACAACAGTTACTTCTGAACCAAATGAATTAAACACTTGTCCCAACTCAATTCCAACTACTCCTCCACCAATTACAGCTAATGATTTAGGAATTTGTTGAATATCTAAAAATATCATCACTTGTCAATACTTTTTGGACTGTCAATTCCTGGAATATTGATTCTTCCTACTTTTTGAACCACCTGCTAAAATGATTTTTATCAGTTCTCAATACTGTTTCACCTTTATCATTTGTAACAACAACATCTTTATCAACATTTATTTTTCCAATACCGTTATAAATCTTAACATCATTACTCTTCAATAATCCTTGAACTCCGTTTGTCAATGTTTTTACGATATCATTTTTCAATTTAACAACTTTTGGCATATCAATTGTGAATTTATCATTTTCCAAGATAATTCCTCTTTTTCCAGCCATTTCAATTCCTTCGATAATTTCAGCATTTTTCAAGAATGTTTTCGTAGGAATACATCCTTTATTCAAACAAGTTCCTCCAAAAGTGAACTTTTTCCACAATCGCTACTTTTCCACCTAATTGTGCTGCTTTAATTGCCGCTACATATCCTGCAGGTCCTCCACCGATTACAACTACATCAAATTCATCGTCACCTTTTGGTGCTTTTGGTTCATTCGAAGTTGAAGCTGCTGGTTGAGCTGCTGCCACTGGTTCTGCTGCTTTTGGTTCTGGTGCCGCTTGAGGTGCTGCTCCTGTTGGTGCTTCTTCTCCTTCAGCTCCAATATACCCAATAACTTCCGTAACTGGCACAGTTTCTCCATCTTGTTTTCAACACTTTGATTAAGTATCCTGAAGCCTCTGCCTCCAATTCCATACTTGTTTTATCAGTCATTATTTCAAGTAAGATTTCTCCCTCTTCTACTTTTTCCCCTTCTTTTTTGTTCCATTTCACGATTTGCCCTTCTGTCATGTCTATTCCAGCTTTAGGCATAATTACTTCTACTGCCATTTATTTCACTTCCTTTATTTTATTTAATGGTATTTATAGTATTTCAAATTTTCTAAATTAACATTGCCAATGGATTTTCCAATAATTTCTTCAAATCTTGCATAAATTTAGCTCCAGCAAGTCCATCCACAACTCTATGGTCAATTGTTAAACACATTGTCATTATTGGTCTAATTACAATCTCTCCATCTACAACTACTGGTTTTTCAACTGTCGCAGCAACTCCTAAAATTGCCGAATTTGGTTGATTTATAATCGGATTGAAACTTTGTGTCCCAAACATTCCCAAATTACTAATTGTAAACGTACTTCCACTTTGTTCAGAAGGACTCAATTTCATTGCCAACGCCTTTTTAATAATATCTTTAGACGCAACTACCAATTCACTCAATGACATTTTATCAGCACCTTTAATTACAGGCACTAAAAAGTCCATCGTCCATTCCAACAGCAATTGATAAATTTACATAATTATGTAATGTAATTTGTGTTCCATCTGCAGACAATTCAGAATTTACATATTTGTGTTTCATTAATGTTTTAACTACAGCAAACGAAATTAAATCTGTTACAGTTATCTTTTTACCTGTATTTTTCCATAATTGTATCCATAACTTTTTTTCTCAATGAAATCAATTCTGTCATATCAACTTCATAATTTAATGTAAATGTAGGTGCTGTAAAGTAACTGTCTGACATTCTTTTTAGCTATTACTTTTTCTCATTGGCGACATTGGAATAACTTCAATATCAGCTTCTTCCACTTGTTCTTTTTTTCAGCCAATATCGCTTTTTCATGTCTTGCCAATTCTTCAGTTTCTTTTCGGTTTAGCAATGATATTCAAAAATATCTTCTTTCATTATCTTCCCGTTATGTCCCACTACCTTCTACTGTACTCAAATCAATATTATATTCTTGTGCTATTTTTACTAGCCAACGGAGTAATTCTCACTTTTTTTCTCAAAATTAAATTCTTCCACATCTTCTTTATGAATTCTACCTTTAGCTCCACTGCCTCTAACATTTAACAAATCTATTCCCATCATTTTTAGCTAAATCTCTCGCAGCAGGTGTAGCTCTCAATTTGCTATTTTTCCATCTTATTTTTTTCACCTTCTACTATTGTTTATTTTTTTACTTTTCTAATTGCATCAACAATTTTTTTCAACACTCGGAACCATCGCTGTTTCTAAAAGTATGATTATATGGCATAGGCACGTCTTCTCCAGCCAATCTCACAATTGGATGATCCAAATAATCAAATGCATCACTTTCTGAAATAATCGCTGAAATTTCCCCAATAAATCCACTTGTTTTATGAGCATCATTCACTAAAAATAACTCTTCCTGTTTTTCTTAACTGAATCCAAAATTATCTCTTTATCTAATGGTATCAATGTTCTAGGATCTACCACTTCTACGCTAATTCCTTCTCCAGCCACTATTTCTGCTGCCTTCAATACTCTTTCAAGCATTCTTCCGTAACTTACTATTGTAATATCCGTACCTTCTCTTTTTTATTTCTCCCTTTCCTAAAGGAATAACAAATTCAGGATCTGTTGGAACTTCACCTTTCATATTATATTGCGCCTTTATATTCCAAGAAAATTACTGGATTATTATCTCTAATAGCTGCTTTCAACAACCCTTTCACATCTGCAGGTGTTCCAGGTGCAACTACTTTCACTCCAGGAATATGCGTAAACCAAGCCTCCAATGATTGCGAATGTTGTGCTGCTGAACCTACTCCACTTCCTGCCGCACATCTAAATGTCACTGGTACTCTTCCTTTTTCCACCAAACATATATCTAGTTTTAGCCGCCTGATTTACAATATTATCCATCATATACACGATAAAAATCCATAAATGTTACGTCTACAATTGGTCTTAAACCAGTCATTGCCGCTCAATAGCTGCTCCTGAAATTGCTGATTCTGAAATAGGCATATCCTTAATTCTCTCTTCTCCAAATTCTTCCAACATTCCTACCGAAGTTCCAAAAATCTCCTCCGAATATTCCAACATCTTCTCCCATAAGAAATACATTTTCATCTCTTCTCATTTCTTCTGACATTGCTGTAATTATTGCCTCTTTTACAGACATTAATTTTGTCTCCATATTTATTTTTTTCCTCCCAGTTTTTATCTCTTCTTTTTTTCAAACACTATTTTTCCTAATTTAACTCTCTTAGAATTTTTTTCGAAAATTTATATTTTTTTAAATCAATATCTTTTTACTAAATTCCCAAAAATTCTTTTTAGTAACAAACACTTTAATTAATCTGCAAAAATATCCTCAAATGCTGATTCAAGAGTTGGTTCTGGACTGTTTTTCGCAAAATCAACTGCTTCTTCAATTTTTTTGTTTTTGAATTTTTCTTCCAATTTAGTTAATTCTTCTTCAGTAGCAATCCCTTCTTCAATCAATCTATTTCTAAATTTAATGTTTGGATCTTTTGCCTTCCAAGAATCCACTTCTTCTTTCGTTCTATATTTTTCCAGGATCTGAACTCGAGTGCCCAAACCATCTATATGTCACACTTTCAATTAAAACAGGACCTTTTTCCTGCTCTTACATCATCCACTGCTTTTTCTAAATGTTTCATAAACTGCCAAAAACATCATTTCCATCTTCAATGAAAATATCCAGGAATTCCATAAGCTGCTGCTCTTTTGATAAATATGCTCTACATTTGTAACTTTTTCTAATATCTGTACTTATTCCATATCCATTATTAATTGAATAAAAAATAATTGGTACATTCCAAACTGATGCCAAGTTCATTGCTTCATGAAAACTTCCTTCATTTGTAGCTCCATCTCCAAAACAACACAGTACGATTTTTCCAGTATTCTTAACTTTTTGAGTATAAGCTGCTCCTACTGCCATTCCGTGTCCTCCACCAACAATTCCGTTAGCTCCTAAATTTCCACTTTCTAAATCAGCAATATGCATTGAACCACCTTTACCTTTACAAGTTCCTGTAGCTTTCCCCATAATCTCAGCCATCATTCCATTCAAGTCAATCCCTTTTGCAATAACTTGCCCATGTCCTCTATGGTTAGATGTTATAAAATCATCAGGATTTAACGCCGCAATCGCTCCAACATTTGCCGCTTCTTCTCCAACTGACAAATGTGTCATTCCTGGAACCATCCCTCTTTTTACAAGTTGATTCACCTTCAAATCAAAGTTTCTAATATCTAACATTGATTCATACATACTTAATAATTTATCTTTAGATATATTTTTCCATTTTTTTCCTCCATTCTTGATATTTTTAACTTTTTAAGTTTTTCTATAATTCTAAATATATACATATTTAGTATAAAAGCTATTAATATTTTGTTATTCAAAATTCTTTATTTAATTTTATCATAATTTTTATAATCATTACAATATATATTTATAACTAATTCAAATATTAATACTAAAAAAACAATATTTTTATATTAAATTCCATTTAGAAAAAAATAGAAAAAAAGGATTATTTCTTTAAAAAAATAACTTAAATAGGCTCAATTTAAAAAAATTTGACAATAGATAATAATTTTGATAACATCTATAGGTAGAATAAAAAAATTGAGAAAGAAGGAGAGTATATGTCAAAAACTATAATTCCAAAAAAATTATGATCCAAAAATATGGAATCATGGAAACAGAAATTGCAATAAAAAGCTGCAAAAAGACTGTTTTTGAGAGAGAACTTGCAAAAAGCATTAGACTTAACAAGAATTTCAGCACCTATGTTTGTTAGAAAGTCTGTTGGGATTAATGATAATTTGAACGGCGTTGAACGTCCTGTGGCTTTTTGAAATGAAGGAAATGCCAGATGTAACATTGAAATTGTGCATTCACTTGCAAAATGGAAAAGAATTGCATTGAAGCAATATGGCGTTGAAGAAGGAAAGGGTATTTATACAGATATGAATGCTATCAGAAGAGATGAAGATTTAGATAATATGCATTCAATTTACGTTGACCAATGGGACTGGGAAAAAGTTATTTCAAAAGAAGATAGAAATATTGACTTTTTAAAAAGCAACTGTTAAAAAAATATATCAAGCCTTTTTAAATACAGAAAAAGAATTGACTGAAAAAAATTTGAAAAAAATTTGAAAAAAATTCTTGCCAAAAGAAGTTACTTTTATTACTTCTCAAGAATTAGAAGATTTATATCCTGAATTAACTCCAAATGAAAGAAGACAAATTTGCAAAAAGAACACAAGGCAATCTTCATTATGCAAATCGGAAAAGTGTTAAATTCTGGAAAAAGACACGATGGACGTGCCCCAGATTACGATGACTGGGAACTAAACGGAGATCTAATTATGTGGAATCCAGTTTTAGACAGATCATTAGAATTATCTTCAATGGGAATCCGTGTTGATAAAAGCCGCATTAGAACGTCAATTAAAAAGAATTAAACCTGGAAGAAAGAAAAAAATCTTGATTTCCACAAAATGCTTCTAAACGATGAATTACCATTAACAATTGGTGGAGGAATCGGGCAATCAAGAATCTGCATGTTTTTATTACAAAAAGCCCACATTGGAGAAGTTCAAGCTTCTGTATGGACACCAGAAATCGTAAAAACATGTAAGGAAAATGGAATTAACCTTTTATGGTACTAATATAAAAAAACAAAAAAATAACATAATAAAAAAGTGAAAAACTAAAAATTAATTAGTAATTCACTTTTTTTATTATTTCCTGCTATTCCTCATTAAAATTTATTATATTTATAATTTTTTTATGGAAAAAAACCTGCAGGTTATAATTTCCTGCAGATCTTGGAGGCAAAAAAATGGCAATTTGTCATCTATTTGTTAAAGATTATATACAAAATTATAACCATAACAATGAAAGTAACAACATCACCATTCATCATTACTATTCACCTCCCTCCATTTCAAGGTTGGGTAGCGAACCCAGAAATATTATAACATAAAAAAATACCCCCTTCAACTAAGAAGAAGATATTTTTTCCGCTATTTTTTACCTTAAAATGGAGTATATCCATTACCTTTATGGGTTAATTATAGCATAAATTTTCTACTTTTTTTCAATCATACTAATTTTTATTTTTTTATAAATTTATGATATATCCAATCAACTATAATGGCAATCGCATTATCTCCAGAAACATTAGCCGCTGTTCCAAAGCTATCCTGTGTTATGTAAAGTGCGATTAAGAGTGAAGCCATTGGGCTGCTTGAGGCAATTCCAACCATTCCTAAAAATGGAAGTGCAGACATTATTGCTCCTCCAGGTGCTCCAGGCGCAGCTACCATTGCTACTCCAAGTACCATTATAAACGGAAAAATTGTTGAAATTCCGTAGGACATGCTGTGCATCATAAGTACAGTAACAACACAGCTTGTAATTGTAATAATACTTCCAGCCAAATGAATTGTGGCACATAAAGGAACTACAAATTCACGGATTTCAGGCGATGTTCCGTTTCTTTTGGCACATTCAATATTTATTGGGATTGTAGCGGCTGAAGATTGTGTCCCAAGAGCTGTAAAATATCCAGGAATCTGATTTTTCATACAGACAAATGGATTTTTTCCTGAAAGCCCGCCAGCAAATATGAATAAACCTGCAGTATATAAAATATGCAAAATTATTACACAAATAAATACCTTTAAAAATATTGAAAGCGTTGCAAAAATTTGTCCACTGTAAGTCATATTCATAAATGTTCCAAAAATATAGACAGGAAGCAACGGAATAATTGATGTGCTTAACAATTTTGTAATTATCTTTGAAAATTCTCGAAAAAGGTTATATGTAGTTTGCCCTTCTCCATTATTTCTAAGCCAGCTAATCGAAAGTCCCATTATGAATGCAAAAATAATCGCTGAAGTTACATCAAACATTGGTGCAACTGGAATGTCAAAATAAGCTGTCAAAAGATTCTTTTTCAGGATGTTCCACCGTTGTAAACGAAGCAAAGTTAAGAATTTTTCGGGAAAAATACTAATTGCCATAAGATACGAAAGCGTACCTGCAACAATTGTAGAAAGATAAGCCAGTAAAGTTGTAATTCCAAGCAATTTTCCCGCTCCATGACGTAAATCTGAAATTCCAGTTACAACAAATCCAATAATCATAAATGGAATAATAAACGACAAATATTTACTAAACAACGACGAAAACGTGACAAAAATCCTTATAATCGGACTTGGCAAAACTAATCCAAGTAAAATACCAAGCACAATCGAAATAATCAAACGTGGCACAAGCCCTATTTTTTTCATAAAATTTTTTCTCTCCTTATAAATTTCTACATAGCAAAACCATTCCCGCAACCCAGCCTCAATATTATTAATTAACATATGGTAGTAACAATTACAATAATTCGTACAGATGTAACAATACTGGGATTAATCATAACTTTTGCAACTTCCCCGCATTACTTCATTCTTGTAGGATATTTTTTTCCCCTAATATCCAAAGGTTTATGTTCACCTTAACAATATCTACACCAAAAAAATCTTTTTATTTTTTTATAAATTACAATATTAAATACACTATTTTTTTATTCTTCAACTAAGTCAATAGTCCAGTTAGCCTGTTGCAACTTTGTATCAGTTTCCCGAATTTCCTTAGACAATTTATCCAGCTTTTTTCTGCTGTTCAGACACATTAACCGTACTGAAAACCTTTATTTCCGCTGTAGAATACAAATTCACCTTTTGGCTTGCAATTTCAATAAATTCACGCAAAATTCCTGCTTTTTTGTGAAAGCGTATCTTTTTTTGCAATTAACTCCACCAATGAAATTCCATCAATTTTTTTGAAAGTGTATTTGTTCTATTTATTTTTACTATTAAATCATTTAACTGCGAAAATCAAATTTTTCTAATTCAGTTAATAAAAGTTCAGGATTTTTCAGCAGGTTCTTCATTTTCCTGAACTTTGGCATTATTATTAAGTCTTGTTTTCAGCTGTGCAATTCTCTTTTTGAATATCAGCACGTAAAATAAGAGCTTCAGCAATTTTCATTTATTTATCCTCCAATTTTTTTGTTTTTACATATTTAAAGTATAATAGAAAAAAACAGAAAATGTAAAGAATATTTTTCTCTTCTAAAATTATTTTTTTATGAATCATATTGCTTTTTTACAGTAAATATATGTAAAATATATTAATATTGCAATTTTTATTTATCAGGTAACAAAAAAACTTGATCCTTTGCCAAGAAATTGCTAAATTGCTTATTTGTAATGACTACTAATAAACTATGAAAGGATTTAATAAATGAAAAAAATATACTATTAATTTTTATTTGCTATTTTGGCTTTTTGCACTTGCATTAATTATTACAAGCCCTTTTTTTCAAAAGACTTTAGAAACAGATTTATTAATGCCGAAAAAAATATTAGGAATCAAAAAAAATATTTCTAAAAAAATAATGGAAATGATAAAACAAATGAAAAATCAGAATTTACAATAATTGGAGTTGGAGATATAATGCTTGGCTCAAATTATCCATCTGATTTACTTCCAAAAAAATGATGAAAATATTTTTGAAAAAAATACTCAAGATGTGCTTCAAAATGCAGATATTACTGTGGGAAATCTGGAAGGAACGTTTATTTGATAATGGCGGTACTCCGAAAAAGCTGTGATAATCCAAATGTATGTTATGCTTTTCGCATGCCATCAAAAATATGGAAAATATTTAAAAGCAAGCTGGATTTGATTATTTGAGTGTTGCTAATAATCATAGTAATGATTTTTGGAGAAACTGGGATTAGGGAAACTATTAAAAAAATCTTGATAATTTAAATATAAAATATTCTGGAATTAAAGATATTGCTGAAAGTTCAATTTTTAGAAAAAGATGGTAAAAAAATTTGGATTTATTTCCTTTGCTCCAAATTCAGCCACTGTAAAATTGAATGACTACAATTATGCAAGAAAAACTTATTTCTGAATTAAAAGTCAAAAGTTGATATTGTAATTGTCATGTTTCACGGCGGTGCTGAAGGTGCTGGAGCAGAACATATTACTCGAAATCACGAAATTTTTTTCATGGGGAAGATCGGGAAATGTATATGAATTTGCCCATTTTGCGATAGATAATGGAGCAGATATTGTTTTTTTGGACAAGGACCGCACGTTACAAGAGCAGTCGAGCTTTACAAAAATAAATTTATTTCCTACAGTGGCGGAAATTTTTGCAACTTTTTGGAAAGATAAATATTTCAGGCTCTATGGGCCTTGCTCCAATTTTTAAAATTAAAATAGACAGCAACGGGAATTTTATCTCTGGAGAGATTATTCCCTGTAAGACAAACTTACGGAAGTTTAGGCCCTTTCATAGACTCAGAAAAAAATTAGTCATCAAAAAAATAATTTCCTTAAATAAATCTGATTTTTCCAAACGGAAATGGACTTTCTATAACTGATGATGGAAAAAAATGACCAAAATTGGCAATTCAAATTAAAAAAACTTTATTTTATTTATTTACTGGCAAGGGGTTTTTACCCTTGTGAAAAAAATCTTTTATTTTTACTAAATACCATTTGAATAATGAATACGTTATAAATCTTTTTACTAGATTAAACCCTAATATTTACTTTCAAATAATTTAAAAAAATTTCAATCTATTATTTTTTTGCTTCAATCTAATAATCTCCCTCTCATTTTCATCCATTTTATTTCCTATTTTTTTCATTTTCATTCTCTAATTTTTTTCTATTCTTTTTTCTTTTCAATTTCTTCATCTTGAATATTTCTTCTTTCCACAATTACATTATTTGTAATTTTTATCATCAGGATTTTCCACAATTTCCATCCCTTCCTCAATATTCATCCCAAAAAAATCTCAATCTTTTCTCCATTATCCACCCCAACAAAAAAACTTCCCTTTTCCCTAACCAAATTATTTTTTTATCAATCAAATAAATATAACTTTTTCTGATTTTTTTAAAAAAATAATCGCTTTTTTTAGAAACAGTTAAAACATTCTCTTTCTTTCTATAAATCACACGAATATCCACCTGCTCATTTAAAAATAAATCCTTAAAAGAAATCGGCAAAAACTCAAGTACATTCATATTTACAACTTTATTAATCTTAAATAATTCCGCTTCAATAACTTTTCTTTCAGAAAATAAATCTAAATTCCCTTTATTATCTCTATTTTTTTGAAAACCTTTTTTTCACTTTTATCATTTTTTTAATTTCAACTAATTCTTCAAGTGTTTTTCTCTTCTCCAGCTTTTTTTATTTTTCTCCTAAAAAGACTTATTTCAGCCATATTTCCAATACTCAAATTTTTTTAATTTTTTTCATCTGTCATACTTTCACTTATTATTTTCAGATCATTCTTTTTCGTCAAAACAACTACAGGCTCATTTTTATTTACAATTCCACCCTTTACAGCATTAATTTTTACAATATAACCATCAAACGGACTTCTCACAGTTCTCTGAACTAACACAGCATTTTTCATTTCATTTTTTACTTCCAGCTCCAATCCATCTATTTCCCCTTTTACTTCTTGAATTTTCTTATTCACATCCGCTTCTAATTTCTGCTGTTTTTCAAGGTTCCTCAACTGTGCATTTTTTACGACTAGCAATGCTCTTTTTTCACTAATATCACTTTTCTGATAGTCGCTAAATTTTACTATTATATCGCCCTTTTTCACAAAATCTCCAGCTTTAAAATAAACATTATCAACTGATAAATTTACATCTAATCCAATTTTAGTAACATTATTTGCAGCAACAGTTCCTTTCATATCTACAAAAAGTTCAAGATTTTCACGTTTTATTTTACTGACAATATATTTTTCTATTAATTTTTAGGTGTACAAAAATTTTTATCATAAAAAGAATAATAAAAAAATAAAAAAATCGTTGGCATTATCCAAATTAGTTCATCTTTTTTTCAATATTTTTTTCCCCTTTTTAGTGATTTCCATCAAAATAGGAATTTTTCACTTAAATTATCTTCATAAGGAAAATATTGCTTTACGTCCAAGATAAAGCTGATCTGACTTTCTTTTGGATTGGCACGACAAAAAAATCCCCAGTTATTTAAATCAGTATAAACGAAAAAAATCTAACTGTATCATTTTGAATTGTATCAGTATCATTTTTGAGAAATAATATTTACAAATTCTGGCAAGATTTCCTGTGCATCCATTTCCTCATAGTCATCCTCATTTTTTTGTAGATCATCTCTTTTTTTAAGTTCCCCTTCAGCATTATAAACATAAATTTTTTAGTTCTTCAGCCGAACTTTTTCTTGTCAATTTGCCCAATCAGAATATCAGCCTTCCGTGAAGTCTGGATCATTTCAATCTTTTTCCCCATCGTATTTTTTTCCACCCACACAGAATACGGCACAAGTGGCACTTCATTCACAATTTCCACATCTATATGCCCAAACCGCTTTATAATCCAAATATTTTATAGCTCCATCCAGACAGTTCAACTTTCAGCTCATAATCATCACGATGGCTAAGTTCCTTATATTCTATCATTTTTCCAGGCACAAATTCCTTTAGAAACTTCCTGAAATGTACTAATTTTTAGTCGATTGTCCGCTCAACTTTTATCAAAGCGAATACTCAAAAAGCAGCCCTTCCTTGTAATAAGTGTTCAAAAAAATTTTCTAAGCATTCCGTAAATATCGGCTTTTTACAATTTTTTTCTATTTCCTTTATTGTAAAAAAATATGTCTTGGATAATCTGTTACTGTGTTAAATATTTCATTTTTCATAAGTGTGAATTTTTCCAGCTTTTTTTAACTGCGTTATATGAATGTCATTTCCTTTTTTTCATAATTTCTAGGTGCATCAAAACGTGTCCGCAGTCTTCCATCAGATGTAAAAAAAATTCTTTTTTTAAATTTTCAGCAGCTTCCCAAAGCATATAAAAAAATTATTTCGTATTTTTTTGATATTCTTCGCTCATTTTATTTTTCAAATTGTGAATATTTTGTCGGTATTATTTTTCTCATATTTTTCATATTCCAAATTCATATTTTTTCAAAAATTTTTATCAACACCGCTGTCATCAATCACTTTATAAATCATATCATTATCATATTTTTATCAAATCATTAACAGAAACAGTCCCTATTCTCAGAATACTTTTGCTCCCCAGCACAATCTTCAAAAACTGCATAATCCTATAAGTCAAGTCATTTCCCCAAAAATTTTTCATCTCCATTTTTCAAAACTTGTCCTTATATCCAGATAATATGAAATCCTGTCCTTATTAATCACATATTTACAAGCTGCCAAATCAGTAGTTCCACCACCACAATCAATAATTAAAGCACTATATTCTTCATTTTTCCTTATATCTCCCTTCCTTATCTGTATCTCAATCGTATTATAAAAGCACAGCAATAGCTTCATCCATAGCATTTTTCACGAATAATTTCATATTCATAATTTTTTTCATAAGAACTTTTTATTAAAAGTTATTTTTCAACCATAAAAATTTCCTGAAACATTGTCAAAAAAACTGCTCTTTCAATTTTACAGGGCTGGAAGCATGAATTTTTTTAAATTTACATTTAAACATATATTCTGCACGATTTACAACATATTTCAAATAAGCCTTTTATTATTTCCTTTCTTTTTACATACAAAATATTCCCAAACTCATCATTAATTTTTTCCATCTTATTATGCTCATGCACCCACCTTTTCAAACTATAAAAAATCGATCCATTAACAATATAATCATTTTTTTCCAATTTTCTTACCACATCATATCCAAACGAATACTTAATATTATTACTATCGCTACAATCTTCAACATAAACCAATGTTGGAAAAAAATCTCACGGTAATGCCTTTCCCCATCATCAAATTTCACATAGTTTATCGCATCAATGACAACATTCCCATTCAAAATATCATTAGTCGGCAAATCCTTCACATAATTTCTATCCAGATATGCTCCCAGAGCTGTATTTACAGTCCCAAAATCAATACAAAGCGGAGTATTCGTAGTTTCCAGATTTTTTTACAACAAAATTTTTCAATTTCAACTTTATAATAATCCATCTGATACGGATAAAAGCGGATATGGCTCATCTTCCTTCCAATTATAAAAATTCATGAATAAATTTTTAAGTCATTTTCTTTAAAAAAATAAAAACGAAAAACTTATTATTTCTCAATGTCTCAACTCTAAAAAAATTCTTTTTTTACTAATCAAAAAAATATTTATTCCTGCTCTTCAAATCCTTTTTCCAGCTGAAAAAAATTCCACAAAGATAATTATTTGCATTTATAAGAAAGACATTTGCACTGCTCACATTTTCAGGAATCTCAATCTTATAATTGTCCTCCTCATCAAATCAAGCTCCTTATACAAAAATAATTTTTGTGCGGTACTCGTATTTTTATTCTCATGATGAATCCTCTCCCCAAGTTTACTGTCAAAAAGCAGCTGAACATTTACAAGCCCATTTTTTTATACTTGTCAATACAATAATTAGCCTTCACTCCCCGATATTTCATCAAAAGTGTAATAAGCTCCTCTCTCGCAGGCGTTTCCAAATGCACATCCACCAGCTTTTTTCCTCAATCGCAATCTGATACATCTCATAATAGGATTTTTCTCCGCAATTCTTCCTCATAAAAACAATTTCATCTCTATATTTTTCCCCTTTATTTATTGAATTTGTAAAAATCTAAACTTTTTTTATAATTCTAACAAAAAAATCTCTATGCCGATAAATTTATACATTTACATAAAAATTATATACTTTTTTTATACGAACTATATTCTCATACTAAATCTAATTTAAAAAAACAGAAGATATATTTTATTTATTGTAAAGGGTGATAAGCCCCTTCGCTAAATAAAATTTAATAATTCTAACTTTTCAATCATTTCCCTGACACTTCCAAATCTTTTTTTCCTTTCAAATTCCAATCCTTTTTTTATTATTTTTTTCCACTTCCTTAAACTTTCCCAATTTTTCTCAAACCCTAAAATCACTTCTCTTGCAAATTCCAATTCTGGCTTATAAAACCTCTTAACTGCCCCACTCAATTTTCTTCCCACAAAGCATAAAAATACAAAAGTGCCGAAAGCGAATAAACATCAGCTCTTTCATCAATCTGAACCTTTTTCTGAATAAACTTCAATCGGCGAATACCCTTCTGAAACCTCAATAAAATCAACCTTTTTCCCCTTTTTCTCAAACTTGATCCAAAGTCAATAATTCTAATATTCCCCTAATATCAACCAAAAATATTTGATGGCTTTTAAATCACAATGAATAATCCCCTTTTTATGGATTTTACAAACAGCCCTTGCAACTTTTAAGAAATATTTTTCAAAATATAATTTATATTTATTTTTTTCATCTTGAACCTTATTTTTCCAAAATATACTCTTTCAAAGTAATCCCAAAATATTCCATAACAATATAATTTGTTCCATTTTCACTAAAAAAATCCAGAATTTTTAATAACACCATTTTTTTAATAAGATTATTTTTGAAATTTTCCCCTATTTCCCTTAGACTTCTTTCTAAATTTCTCCAAAATACATTTTTTCCTTCCAAAAACATCTCTTTAATCTCTCAAAATCTTTCCTATATTTTTTTCCGTAAAAACTTCCTTCCCATCTCTCATAACAATTTTTTTCAGGATAACACTCCTTAATAACAACTTTTTTCCCTAAATTATTTTTCAGCCAAATAAATATTAGAAAAAAATCACTCTTAGCCATATAACTCACAATCTTATATTTCCCATTCAACATCGTTCCTTTAATAAAAAAATCCATCTCACTTTTTCCCTTTTTATATTTTCTTCAAATTATTTCCATTCCTATCACGCTCCCAAAATTTTTCCAGTTCCTCTCAATTTCCTTATCAAGTTGTGAAAGTTTGTTATTTTTTTAAATTTTGATCTTTTTTTAAAACTTTTTATTATTTACGTTAAAATTTTTTTATTTTGATTTTTTTCATTTCCAGCAACTTTTTCCCATCTTTTTCTGACTTTTTTCCTTCTCACCCATTTTCACTTTGCTTACTTTATTTTTTTAATTTTTTTCTTTTTCCATCATTTTCTTCAATATTTTTGAACTACTTCTAAATTTCCCGCATTTTTTTATTTTTTTCCCCTCCACACTTTTTAATTCCATCTCCTGCTTTTTTTCTCCTTCATCTCCATCTTTTTTTCCTCAGCACTCTCAACATTTTTCCAGCCCAATTTTATCTTTTTCTCATTATTTTATTTTTTTCAATTTCCATCTTTTTCAATCAAATTATTTTTCCATCAATTTCGCCTTTTTCCCCAATTTTTTTCCAGCTACCACACTTTTCCAAATTTTTTTCCTTCCTAATTTTCAGATTCCCCTTTTGAATATTTTTTCCCCACAGAAATAAACAAAAATAAAAAAATATTATCATTAAAAACGTATACTTTACAGCTATTTCCCTTTTCTTATTTTTCTCTGTCAACTTCCCTTTTCCAATTCTTCATCACTATCTTCCATTTCAATATTTTCCACAAAAAAATCGACAAAAATGGTATGACTTTTTTTAATTTCACTTCAGCAGCCTTTATTTTTCCTGCTTAAATTTTTTTCTCAATATTCTCCTTACTTTTCAAATCAACAAAAAAACTTCCTCAATCTCATTCTCATCAACATTTTTTTCCAAAATTCAGGACTTCCAGCCAGCAAATAATCATTTTTCTGTAACTTTACTCTCTTAATTTCCTCTCACATATTTTTTTCCACAATCCTATTTTTCCCGATACAAAGCAAAGCTCTGTTTTTCCCCATATTTCCCGCAATCATATCATCTTTGTCAATAATAACAACAATTTGCGAATAAAAAAATCTTTTGAAATCAAAATCATTTTTCATTATTTTTTTCAACTTTAAAAAAACTTACTTTTTCTCAAAAATTACTTTATCTTTAGAAGATTGAATAATTTTTTCATATTTTTCCGTTGAAAAACCACCATTTTTCCAAATATTTTTTTCAATAACTTTATGAACTCCAGCCTTTGCCAAATTCTTCCTTTTTACATTCTTTTTTTATTTTTTTACTCTCAATACCGCTACTTCCTATTTTTTTCCCTCAATTTCCACATTTTTCTCGCCTCTGAATTTTTTTCCTCAAAATTAGCAATGCACCAGATTCCCCTGTTCCCATTCGGAATATATGCCGAATACGTATTTTTTTCAGCAATTTGTGCATATTCCTTAAAAAGAAAGTTTTTAATTTTATGCTTTTTACCATTTTCCCTCCTATCCTGTATCATTTTTCCATTTAAATAGTGAAACTGTCATAATTTTTTTAACTAATACTATTGTTATTCAATTTTTTTAATCTTAGCTTTCTCCTAAAAAAAATCTTCCAGAACTGCCACCATTTCTTATTTGCTTTTTTTCACAGCCCTTTTCAGTTCTTTTCCCTATTTTTTTCCAATTCATCTTGCTTTTATTCCAACTTTTTCCAGCTTTTTCCTTTGCCTGCGTAAGCTTTTCCATAGCATCCTGCCATTTTTTTATTTTTTTAAGATCCTCTTCTCCCTTTTTTTCTTCAGCAAATATCCTTCACTTTTTTCGATTTTTTTATTTAAACCTTCAATCTTAGCCGCTTGATTCCCAAAATTTCCATCAGCATTTACTTCTTCCAAAATTTTCTTCGTTTCCTCATATTTTGAAATACTTTCCTCAAATTTTTCATCTAATACCAGCTGATCCGCCTGCATTTCCAGATTTGAGGCATTTTCCATTTTTCTTGATATTTCTTCCCGCTTTTGCCTCTCTATCTCCATTTGTTCCTGCTGTGCCTTTTATTTCTGCTTCTCTTGCCTGTAATTGCTGCTGCAGCTGAATTTCCTGCTGTCTTAGCCTTTCTGAATATTCTGTTTCCTGTGATTTTTAATTTTTTTCTGAATATTCCAGTTCCTTTTTCCTTCAGTTTTTCAGCATTCTGGCTTTCAAATTTAATAAATTCCTGTGCCTGGCTTATATATTTCCCAACAGCATTTACATTATTTGTATCTTTCATTTTTTGATAAATATTTTTAGCCTGTGTCAAAATTCCTATTGCCTGTGCTGGATTATTAGCCGTAATTTGCGAAAGCCCCTCTTGAACAAGATTATTAGCAGTTTGTAAATCAGCATTCTGCTGAGAATTAAGTTCCTGTATCTTATTGTCAATCTCTCCCACTTTCACAGTATCTCCAAGTATCTGGTACATCTGCCGTGCCTGATAATATGCCTCCCTAGAAGAATTAATGTTGCTCTGTGCCAATGAATCTCCTTTATTTTCCGCAAGCATTGCCCCATTATATGCCATTTTTTCCTTATCCGCTATTTCCTCTATCTTTTTCTCAATTTGTGAAACATAATCCGCCTTTCCATTTGCCAAATACATATCTGCAGCATTTTTTTATAACTGACTTTCGCCAAATTGTAACTTCCTTCATTAACCGCATTATCCCCAGCCATTTCTAAAGCCTTCGCTTCCTTCAGTTTTCACACCAGAATTAATCCGTGAATCCAATGTTGCTAAAATTTCTTCTGTATTCAACTCATCACGTTTATAAGTATTGTCATTCAGATTATATTTAGCCTGCTGATACTTCTCATTTGCCTCATCATAATTTCCATTGTTAAACAGATCATTTCCTTCATTAATATCTGAAAATGCCTCCTTAATCTTTTTTCAGTTTCTCCAATTTTTTTATTTATTTCATCAATCTTTTTATTCGCATCATTCCTTTTTTTCTCTGCATTTGTAAAAAAATCCAATCACGCCTCTGCTTTTTTTGGCTTTAATTTCTCATATTCCCCAATTTCCAATTTTAAATTATCAATTGAATTATTAAAATTCTTTTTCAAAAATTTCCTCATCCGCCAGCTTTTTCATACTGTGTCGCCGCCTGTAAAATCCCATTTCGCCTTTTTTCACATTCCAAATTACAATAAATAAAATAATCACAACAACAATCATTATTATCAAAAATTATTTTTTTATCAATTTGCTTCTATCCTTTTCCATCGGCTCTGGACTTGCCACCGCCTGCACTTCCACCTGTGCAATCGTATAATTTTCAATATTGTCCCTAAGCGAAGCAAGTATTCTCTTTTCCAATGAATTCAGCCATTGCTTTTTTTATCCTCAAATCTAGACAAATCATTTTTCCATATCATGTTCATCAATATTTTTCCCAAAATCCCACGGTTGTCAAGCAAAAAAATATCTTTTTCCATAAGCTCTACAGGGCTTTTTTTATAATATTCGGCTTAATTTTTTTCCAAAAATCCCCAATTGCCTGCAGTAAATCATTTCTCTGCCTATGAAATTTCATATCCGATACATTTAACGCTTCTTCATCCACCAAAAGCTGCGCTATCGTATCATCTTTACTTTGAGAAACAATATATCCGCCTCTAATATGATAAAATCTAGTATTTCCAACATTTCCATATAAAATTGAATTATAATTGCTTATAACGATTAAAAGAGAAGTGTGCATAAGAGAATATTTTTTAGCTTCTTCCTGTTTTTCCTTAACCTTCAAATTGGCATAATCCATCATTTCCTTAATAACGTCATAATTAAATCGTGGACGTAGCATAAAATATTCAATTACAGATTCTACAGCAATCCTTGCCGCAACTTTTGCCCCATCTTCCTCATCAAATCCATCAGCTACAGCCCAAATCGCATAATTATCCAGCAAAATATATCCAAAATAATCACTATTTTCAGCCTTCGTTCCAGCCTCGCTCAAAAATTCCGTAATAAATTTTGCCTCATCCTTTCCTCATTTTTCCCACTTTCTCCCTTTAATTTCATTAACTTATAAATTTTCTTCATAATCTTCAATTTTTTACTTCCAAATCCCCATTTTTTTACTATTTCTATTCACAAAATTCATATTTCCAGCTGTTTTTTTCATCAGCCAAATTCTCATATCTTTTTCTCAAATTTTCATCCCTGGCTTTTTCCTTCTCCCAATCAAAATAATCTCCACACAAATTTACAAATACAAATTTACTCTCCCCCATTTCCACAACCGAATAAGCCCTCAATTCCACCGTATTATAAACAGCTTCTCCATTTAAATAAATTAACCCATTGGAATCTCCAGGAGTTAGCATAAATTTCCGCTGCTTCGGATTATAACTTATCGAACAATGATTTTTCCTTGAAATCATAGTATCCCTGAAATCTGGATGTCCATATTTTTCCCCACGTCCAATAAAGTTCCGTTCACTCACAATTCTATAATCCTTCCCTTGTCATGCCCTTCAATACACGTAAGCCATCCCACAACAGGATCCACCGTGCTGTCCTTTGACCAGTAGGCAGTAGTTCTATCCTCATCTTCCATTTGTTCAACTAAATTAATTTTATCATCTTGAACTTCTGTTTCCAATCCTTCCGATTTACAGTAGGGACACGAACTATATCTGGAAACATCGTATATATGCCCATTTTTTACATCTATCCAATTTCATTTTTAAAATAATCCTCCATTTTTTTATCTTATCTATTTATGAAAAACCTGCAATACTAAACTTCATGAAAAAAACATAAATTTTATTCTTACTCTCTAATAAAAAAATTTTTAATTCCTGGCTTTTTGAAATTTTCCACTTTCTATAATTGCCTTTTTTTATTTTTAATAATATTTTTGTAGTTGCCAAGTAAATTATATCGCCTGATCTCCACTTTTTACAGGTATATTTTTTTAATTTTATTTTTCCGCTTATCCAGATTTCTTTCAATTCCGCTCCCATTTTGCGAACCCAAATCCTCATAATACCAAATCCCATTGACTCGATTTAAAAATTCCATGAGCCCTGCTAACTAAATTAGAATAAATTCCATCACTTACATCAATATCAACCCTATTTCTAGGTGTCTGTTTTCCCAATCAAAAGAGAAGTCGCTCTTCCAACTTTCCAAATTTTTCATATCATAATCTTCAGAATCCTTCAAAAAAATATGCTCAATCTGACTTTTTCTCCAAATCCTCTATTTCCTTCACTTTTTTTCCAAAAAAACATTATGTTCCCTTTCCCTGTCATTTTTTTATATTTCTAATTTCCTCTTGAACTTCCACCTTTTCAAAAAAATCTTTCCACAATAAGCAAATAAAGTGTAACTCAATATAAATAAAAAAATCGAAAAAAATAAAGACTTTTTGCAGAATATCCTGAAAAATGTACAAAAAAATAAACGTAAATATCAAAACCATCATTATCAAAAATATTTTTTTCACATTAAAAAAATTTATAACTTTTTCTGATTTCTAGCATTTAACTTTCGTTTTTCATATTTTTTTAATCCCTCTGTCAACTCCCAAACTGCTTCTTTCACTTCTACTTTTTTTCCACTTTCCCTCATTCGTGCAATACTTCTAAGCCTTTCCAGCCGATAAATACTGCCTCGTCCAAACGGCCGTCTAAAAATACTTCTAAAATTTGACAAAAATCTTCTAATTCCCCATAACATTTCCTTTTTTTCCTTCCCTCAATTTATCTTTTTTTATAGTAAAACTGCCTTAAAACTGAACTCAAAAAAACTATGACTATTTTACTTAAAAACATAAATTTATATAATTTTTTTAATAATATTAAACTCAAAATTTCTTATAAAAAAATTTATAAAGTTACCCCAAATTATCATTATTTTTTTCTTTACATCAAAAAAACTGATCAAATCTACTTTTTAATATTCTCTTTTTCCGACCTTGCCCTTTTTCTCCCTTTTTATCCATCCTAAAACTATTTTCAAACATCCCTCTCATTTCCTTAGCACTTTTAAAAAAATCCCTTCCAAAAGTAAAGTCATTTTGAGAAAATTCATCCTTGACATTTTCCTTTCTATTCTTATTTCTTCTTTGACTCTGAACATTTTTTTCTTTTTACAGTCATACTCTTCCCTTTTCTTTTTCATCCCCAAGAACCTCATAAGCCTCAGTTACCTCCCGAAATTTTTTTAGTAGCATTTTTCATCCCCCGAATTCCTGTCTGGATGATATTTCATCGCCAATTTCCTATATTTTTTCTTTATTTCTGAAATATCAGCATTTTCAGATACACCTAGCACTTCATAATAATTCATTTTTCTTCCTTTTTTATTAATTAATATTTAATATTAATTAAATAATACTATATTTTTATATTTTTTTGTCAATATTTTTTTAATTTAATTTTTAAAATAAATAATTTGAAATTTCACAAAAAAAGTCATAAATTTTACATATTTTTTTGTCAAAATTAAATGATATTATATATTTGTTCAAGAAGAGATATGAACAAAACAAAAAAATAAAGATAAATCTGAATGGAGATGATTAATATGAATATGAAAAAAATACTTTTTAAAAAAATGGTTGCAATTTTGGGAATTACAGGAATATCAATTGTATCTTTCGCCATGCCGCCCAAGCCCAAAAATCCAAAGCAAAAAGCGATGATCGTTCAACCAAAAAGAAAAAAATAACTAATAAAAAACCAGAAAAGAAACGAACTGCAAATTTTTCAAGAAAAAAAGAAATAATAAAAAGACTATGGTAAAAAGACATGGTAAATAATTAATAATAAATCTATTCCTTGATTTTTAAGTGATAAGATTAGAAAGATTTTTTTAGCAAAAAAATATGTACCCTAAAAACTTAATTTTAAAGTAAAAAGTTTAAAAGGTACATTTTTTTATATCATATTTATTTGTAAAACCAAAAGGACTAACATTTTTTTGCAAAACTATTTTTTTATTTTGAATCTTTTTGCAGAACTATTTTTTTATAGCCTCGCTAATATCCTTTAATTGAGCCAATTCACTATCTTTTTATCCATTTGGAAATATCAGTATTTGTATATCCTAAAAGATTCCAAGGCTAATTTTAGATCTTCCTTCATTAGTGAAATTTTAGGATCAAAGGATTCTGAAGTTATCAGTTTTCCGTTCGATAGATTGCTAGTTTCTTCAAGCATTTCCGATATATCTATTTTTTTCACTTTATCCTTCAGATCCAGTATTATTTTTTGAGCCTTTTTTATTCCAAGCCCTGGAACTCTTGTAAAAATTTTAGACTCATCTTCCGTAACAATTTCAATAATTTCCCTCATATTAAAAGTCGATAATATCGCAATTGCAAGTTTTGGCCCTACTCCGCTTATGCTTATCAAAGCCTTAAAAAGTTCCCTTTCATTTTGTGTTTTAAACCCATAAAGCGAAATATCATCTTCCTTCACATTCGTAAAAAAATATAATTTTTTTCATCATTCCCAATATTTCCTATTTTTTTCAAATGTTTTCAACGATATATGAATTTTATATGCCAATCCATTTTATTTCTAATGCAACATAATCTATTTTTTTATTGCTAATTTTTCCTGAAATATATTCAAACATTTACACCTTTTTCTCCATTTTTTTATATTCTCTATTTAATAAAAAAATAAGACTCGTTTATTTATTCTAACTTCTCGATAAATAACATCTATAATTTTACCAATTCAACTTTTGGAATATCTTCCTCCAAAAACATAATTCCAATTTCCTTAAATTTTTTTCCTGCCCATCTGTCACATAATATTTTACTTCTTCATCTTTTTTTCGCATCATTTTTTTAAAAATTCATTTTGCTCCAAAAATTTCCTTCAAATCCAAAGCTGTTTCTTTTCGCTGGATCTACAATTTTTTTATATCTGGATAAATTTTTACTTATAGCATCTTTTAACAAAGGATAATGAGTACATCCCTAATATCAAAGTATCTACTTTCCCTTAAAATCATCAAGATACGTTTTTTTATTATTTGATTTACCAGCTTACCGCTTAAAATCCCTCTTCCACCGCCGGAACAAAAAAAGCGGGCAAGCCTTTTTGAAGCACCTCCACTTTTTTTATTAAAAAGTTTTTATTTCCTCTTCATATTTTTCCAGACTGTATAGTCGCCTTCGTTCCAATTACACCGATTTTTACCATTTTTTTGTCGCTTCTATCGCCGTTCTCGCCCCAGCTTCAATTACTCCAATAATCGGAATTTTTAAAAGTTTCCTTCAATTCCTTTAATGCAAGTGCAGTGGCTGTATTACAAGCTACTACAATAGCGCTCACATTTTTTTCCAGCAAAAAAATTCAACGATTTCCTTTGAATATCTTATAATCAGTTCTTTTTGTCTTTTTCACCATACGGAACTCTTGCCGTATCTCCAAGATAATATATTTTTTTCATCTGGCAAAACTTTTTCTAATTTCCTTTAATACAGTAAGCCCTCCAATTCCTGAATCAAATACTCCAATAGACATTTTTTTCCTTTCCGTTATCCATTTATTTTTAATAAAATAAAATTGAGCCGTTATAAAAAAACAGCTCTTTTTTTATTATTTCATAATTAACTCTCCACTATAAGTCAATGTTCCATCAGTTGCAATATAAGTTCCTACAATTTTACCCCTGCTATTTTTTTATTCACTCCTGAATTTAAGTTTACTGTATAAGTCAAATTTGGTCGTTGAGTTGCAGTTATTTCCACATCTTTTGTAGGATATAAATTATATTTATTTTTCACCTATTTTTTTGCTACTGCTACTATATCATTTCTACTTATAATTTTTCATTTTCCTTTGCTGAATTATTATTATTTTTTTACCAAAAATTGAATTAAAGAACTGCTCTATTTTATTGCCCTTCTGATCAGTGTTATTTTTCAGCATTACTGTTATTATTGGACTCATTATCATTATTGAAATTATCGCTATTGCTATTTTGGCTATTGTTATGATTACGTCTATTCTTATGTGCTATTCGTTATTATTACTTTTCCATTATTATTGCCTGTATAAGCATAACTGTTTCCGCTATTTTTTTCTTTGCATATCCATCTATATAATAATCATTTATTTCTCTTGCCCCAATTGCATTTCTATCCTTCGCATGATTTGAACCTAAAATGACAGCTATCATTCTATCATCGCCCCTATTTGCCGTCAATACAATATTTGAACCTGCAGCATCGTGATAACCTGTCTTTAATCCGTCTACTCCTTGCACATTTCCCAAAAAGAGTATTTGTAGAAGTCACTTTTTGTATTTCCATTGTCAATGTAATCTACTTTATTTTTTTGAAAAAAATTTAAATAATCGCTATAATCTTTTAACGTTATTTGAGCTAATTTATACAAATCACGTGCATTTCCCTGATCCATGCAAGAACCTGTATAACTAGGCGGCAATCCGTTTGGAGAACAATATCTAAGCGAATCTAAGCCATAACTTCTTGCCTTTTCATTCATTGAACGTACAAAACTCGGCACATCTCCTCCCACATATTCAGCAAGTGCATAAGCAGCATTATTTGATGACTTTATAATTGTAGCCTTTAACAAATCCCTTACTGTATACTGTTTTCCAGCAGTCAATTTTACCCCATAAGGAACTGAAGCCGCTTTTGATGAAACTGTTACCTTATCATCGTATGAAATTTGCCCTGATTTTATTTTATCTAATGTCAATATTGATGTCATAATTTTTTTGTAACTGATGCCAAAGGTCGAACTGCCAAACTGTTGTCTTCCTTTATAATATTTCCATTTACATCTCCAATTAACAATGCCTTGTAATCATGATAATTCTCGCCATCAGCAAATGAAAACGCCGACATAGCCAAAAATGCCATAGACAACACCATTTTTTTACTTTTTAATGCCAATTTTTTTACTTTTTCTCATTTCCTTTTTCTTTCCTCTTTTTCATATCTGATAATTTTTTTCTAAAGAACATTATATCATAATTTTTTTATAACATCAAACTTATTTTTTTCAATTTATTTTTGCCATTAAAACATACTCAGTAAAAACTAATAACAGCTAAGTAAAATTAGGATTTATACTAAACTCATTTAAAAAAATAGAAGTTCTATTTTTGTATGTTCTTTATTCTTTTCAAGGAAATTTCATAGATCAGTTCACTACTTAAATAGGAAACAGTATAAAAAAGAAAAAAATCGGGAAAAAAATCCCTGACTTAAAAAAATACATTATTTTTTTATTTATTTTTAAAATTCCTGATAAATAAACAAGGAAAAAAATATTGTGAATCCTGCTAAATATACAATTCCCGCAACTGACAAAAACCATAGCCAGACAGGCAGTTTACTGTTATCCTTTAACAAGTGAGAAATTAAGGTAAGAATAAACAGGGAGCTGAAACAAATGAAAATATCATTGCAAAATTCATCATTGCAGCCACATTTCCAGCAAAGAAAAAAATACTATAATCATTGCTAAAATTACAGTTACGATCATCCAAGTATTGAAATGTGCAGTTGTTATTTCCTTTTGCTTTACGAATCAAACGTAAAGTTTCAGCATTTGCACGTGAATAACCATCCACAACTGTAATTGTCGTACCAAAAATACACATAAATGCGATAAATGCAATAAGAAGTCCAGACCAGTTTCCGATTACACTTGAGTACATTTTTATAAATTGAGTAATATAAGCTGCACTTGCTCCTTTAATCGCAGTTCCTGTACCATACTGAATCAATGCTCCAAGCGCTAAAAATACAAAGGCTAATATTGTTGTAACAAAATAACCTACATTAAAGTCAAGCATTGCAATTTTACGTGGCACTTTCATTTCATGCTGCTTTTCAACAGTCCACATCGAATTAATTGCTGAAATCTCAATCGGTGCAGGCATCCATCCCATTAATGATATGATAAATGGCAATGCCTTTAATTTCCATGGAGATGGAGCTACAAAATTCGGCGCCATAGGGTGATGCTTAAATAATGCTATAATAACAGCAACAACTGTCGCTATTGTCAATGAAACAACAATAAATTTCGATGAACTGTCTAGAAGCTTATAACCTCCAAATATCATCATTGCAAGCGATCCCACAAGAACAATTGTAGTAAGCATATTAATCATTGAAGCCATCGCTGCAGGTGTAAGACTAGGCAAGACTGTCAATTTCAAGATATTTGCCAAAATTGCCGCTGTCAAAATACCTACTGCTGCAATATTAATAATTGCTGAAAATATATTCATAATGAAAAATACCCATAAATAAATCTTTCCTTTTTTCCTCATAACCTTCAATTAACGATTTCTTTCTTTCTAAAAGTATATTGAGTTCCAAAACGGAAAAAAACGGATATTTAAAAAAACATTTACTAAAAATTACAATAATTGCCAGTTGCCATCCGTATAATGCACCCGCTTGCGTAGATGCCACAATATGAGATCCCCAATAGCCGCCGAAGCCATAAGAATACCAGGCCCAAAGGCTTTAAACTTGCTATACCATCCTGCTTTCGTCTTTGCTATATTTGTCATAAAATATACCTTCCTTTTTCTATTATTTGTTTCAAAAAAACTACAGTAAATTCCTCCAAAATCATAATCCTCAAACTTTAAATTTACATAATTCTTATTAATCCAGCTAATCTCACTTACAGAAGCTCATAGACTTTCCTGTTAAATTATGTAAAAATTTTCTAAATTTTTCCCAAGTTTAAGTATATTTTTGATTACCAAATTTTTTTGAAATTATATAGGTATTATAGCACTTTGTCTTAAATATTCAAAAATTTTTTGGCTAATTTTTAGTATATTTTTTTAGACTTCTTTCTATCTTTTTAAAAGTAATTTTATCCTAACTTAAATACTTCATCTTCAAAGTGACGTATCATTTCCCCTTTAAAAAAATTTTTTCCCATTTCCTGCTCCATCATATCCACAAACAGATATTCACTTTCAAAATGTCCCAATATCAACTAAAATACGCCCTTCCTCCAAAGCATCCAGAGCCTCGTGGTATCTCAAATCCCCAGTTAAAAAAATACATCTATCTTATTTGCCACTTCGTACATAAACGAACTTCCACCACCTGTAACAAGCCCAATCTTTCTCACATAAGAATTTTTATTCCCAACATATCTCACATAACTTATCCCAAGCAGATCCTTTATTCTTTCTATTAAATCCCCAAGTTTCATTTTTTTCATTTAATATTTTTAATTCTGGCAAGTCCGCCACGAACATGTTCCATTTTATTCTTTTATCGGATTATAATCTTCAAATTCATGTTCATTAAAAAAATTATTTTTTTCACCATCCAAATTCAATTTATCCATTATAAAATCATTTAGTCCCATTTATTGCAAAAATCTGAATTTGTATGAATTGAATAAACTGCTATTTTTATTTTTCTATCAGTTTTTAAAAATTTTTTTCTCCCATGCACAGTTTCATTTGTAATTTTTCTTCAATCCTGAAAAAAAATAACTGGATGATGTGAAATTATCAAATCCACATTATTATCCACAGCCTTTTGCACAGCCTTTCTCCGTCACATCCAAGCAAAATAGGACTTTATTTATTTCTCTAGTGTTATCCCCCACAAGAAGCCCAACATTATCCCATTCTTCCGCTATTTTTCGGACTGAAAATTGTCTGCAGTTCTCCCATTATTTGCCATAATTTCATAATTTTTATTTCCTTTCACTAGTTTTTTTCTATTTTTATAATTTTCCTATCTTCTCAACCTTTTTGCATCAAGTATTTTTCATTTTTATACTCGAATCCATTCAAAAATTAAACTATTAAAAAAATCATATAAACTTTAGAAAACAATCATAGTTTTTTTGAATTCAATTTCAAATAAGTTTCGCTATATTTTTCACAAAGCAAACAAATCTCCTTGTTTCAGAATCCCAATTTCTAAAAATTCTATTAATTTACCGTATAATTTGCCTCTTCGCTATTTTTCCACAAAATCATTTCTCATCATATCAATTGAAAGTTTATTAAGCGCCTTTTTCCTTTAAAAATTTTCACATTATGTTTTGCAATATTCAATGACCTCGCAATTTCCTTTTTCTGTATAAACTTTATCATCAAGTCCGTAAGTCATGACTAAAATTTGCTCATCCAAATAATTTAATTTTTTTCGGAATATTTTTCTAAAATATACATTTGTGTAATTTTATCAGCTTTTTTTCAAATACTTGCGTATTTTTCCATCAATTCTTCAGGCTCAACTTCATCAAACAGCATTTCCAGCTGCTCGATATATTCTGTTGAGACATTCATCTGCCTGCTTATTTCCTCCATTGAAAGTCCCATGCTTTTATCCACTTTTACCTTCAAATACAAAAATATATGATAATTCTGAAGATTTAATATCTTTTTAATAAATTCTTCTGAAATTCAAAATATATTTTACAGCAAAAATTTTTTTATAAAAAAATTCAGGCTCCTTTGTAATTTCCATAATTTGATTATAGTAATTCAGCCCCTGACATAATTCCTAGCGTAGCCTCCTGAACCGTATCTAAAAATGAAAAATCCATATTTTGAATAAAGCAGACTTTCCTTTACAGCGATTTTTCAAATACTTGTCAATTAATTCCTCATTTTCCCTTTCACTCTCGCTCTTTTTCTCAAATTCCTCATATTTTTTTCCTTTATATTTTTCCAAATATGACTTTATAATGTCTTTTTTTCCGCAACAAAAAAACATTTTCATCCTCCAGTACAATAAAATCACTTCCATCAGTCGAATTTCTAACTTCAGGAACATTTTTCCAGATGAATAAATTTTTAGAAACTCAAAAAAACTCATCATCACTCATTGTGTAATTTTCAATGATTTTTCTCGAAACTAAAAACTTCCCTTCTTTCTAATATCTTCAAAAAAATTTTTTTAACATTCATTTCTCCCCTTATTTGTTATTTTATTTATGACATACAGCTCCAGAAATTACATTTATTTAACCCATTTAAATATTTTTTATATTATTTATCTAAATATATCTAAAAGGAGCTAAATAATAACTTTAGCTCCTATAATCTTCCAATTTTTTTCTTCTGCTCGGATGTCTTAATTTTCTTAATGCCTTTACCTCAATCTGTCTGATACGTTCTCTCGTTACATTAAAGATTTTTCCAACTTCCTCCAAAGTCTTTTGAGAACCATCATCCAGCCCATATCTATATCTAAGTACCATCTCTTCACGATCATTCAATGTTTTCAACACCTCATCAAGCTGTTCCTTTAAAAGGACTCTAGTTGTCGCATCATAAGGATTTGCAAATTTGTCATCTTCTACAAAATCCCCAAGTTCACTATCCTCTTCACTTCCAACTGGAGTTTCCAGCGAGATTGGATCTTGATTCATTTCAAGAATACTTTTTACCTTTTCTACAGGCAGCTCAAGTTTTTTAGCCAGTTCTTCTGCAGTTGGTTCCTTTCCAGTTTCCTGAAGAATTATTCTGCTTTCCTTTTTAATTTTATTAATCGTTTCAATCATATGAACAGGTATTCTTATTGTTCTTCCCTGATCTGCAATCGCACGTGTTATAGCCTGTCTAATCCACCAAGTTGCATAAGTTGAAAATTTGAACCCTTTTTCATATTCAAATTTTTCCACAGCCTTCATAAGCCCCATATTCCCTTCCTGAATTAAATCCAACATTTTCAGTCCACGATTAGTATGTTTTTTTGCAATGCTGACAACAAGTCTTAAATTTGATTCAATTAATTTCTGCTTGGCTTCCTCTTCTCCATTTAAAACTCTTTGAGCATAATCAATTTCCTCTTCATAACTAAGTAACGGAATTTGCCCAATTTCTCTTAAATACATTTTTATTGGCTCATCCACATCCATACTTTCAGCCATTTTCAATAGATCTGTCTGCAATAATTTATCCACTTCCGAATCGTCGATTTCACTCTCTACAAATTCATCATGCGAATCCTCAAAATCTGATAATTCCATTTTCTCAATATCTTCCAGAGATTCAGGAACTTTTAATAAATCTTCCTTTTCCTTTATAGTATCTACGATTTGAACACCATCATCAGTCAGCTTTTTTATTAACTGATCAATTTTTTTCAGTTGAAAAATCCAATAGACAAAACAGAATTTATTTCTTCGTAACTTACAACTTTTTGCTCTCGTGCCTGTTTTTATAAAAATTTGCGAGACTATTTTTTTAAATTTTTGTTTTTTTATCAGACATAACCCAGTCTCCTTATCAATATAAATTCATCATATAATTTCTTTATTTCCTCAATTTTATTAACATTTTTTTCATTTTTTTTAACAACAATTTTTTTAATTCAATTTTTTTATTTTTATTATTTTCTTCTTCTGATTTTTTTACTTTCTTCTCTTATTTCCCGCTCAAACCATCCAGAATAGACTTCCATAAAATATCTATCTTTAAAGTAACTGTCCCTATACTTAATATCTTTATCTGCCCGTAATTTTAGACTGTGTTACAAACTTCCTGCTTTCTTCACTAATATCATTTTTCATCAAGCTGTACTATATCAAAAGTTTACAAGTTTTCAACTTTTTTATCAATTCATTAAACAAAGAATAGCTAAATTTCCTTATTTAACAACTCTTCGCATCTTTTTCCTTTCAGAATCGTAAAATTCCAGAATGTACATAGCGTCTGTTCTTCCAATGCAATATTCAAGTCTTCCTTTAACTTTTTTTATACTGGACTTTCTGGTTTCCACGATCTTTTCTTTTTCTTTTTGAAGTTTCAACTGATATTTTTTTAGCGATTCTTCCAATACAAAGTCATTAATTCCAAAATTAACTGACAATCGCTGTAAATATAGATTTTTTACTAAGATTATTCGTGATATTTGAAAAAAAAATGGCTTTTAACCTTTCAATAAACTTTTTTTCTCGCCATTTATATTATTCAGATCCAAATCCTTTGAAGCTTCCCTTGTCAAAAAGTCAAAAATTTCTTCTGATTTTTTTACAACTTCTATAAAAGCCCTTTTTTTCCCATTTTTTTCTCAAAAAAACTCATCAGGATCCTTCTCACTTCCATCCATAACCAGACATTTTCACATCAAAATCATATTTTTTTCAAAAATATATCCAGCTTTTTACAATCGCATTTTTTTCCCCGCTTCATCATTGTCATACGAAATCAGCACCTTATCTGTATATCTCTTCAAAAAGTTCCGCCTGCTCTTCGGTAAATGCCGTTCCAAGACTTGCTACTGCATTTTTCAAACCCATGTTTCTGGGCTGTCAGCACGTCAAGATAACCTTCCATCAGCATTGCAAAACCTTTTTTTCTAATATTTTTCCCCTCGGTACTTTTATTCCAAAAAGTTCATTTCCTTTTTTTAAAAAAATAGGCGAATCTGGAGAATTAAGATATTTAGGCAAGTTAGTATTTTTCTCAATTATACGACCTCCAAATCCAACAATTTGGGCATCCGCATTGTAAATCGGAAAAAAATTACCCTATTTCTGAAACTGTCATAGATTTCTCCATTTTCATTTCTTTTTGGCAAGTCCCAGTTCCATTATTTTTTTCCCTTCTGGAAAATCTTTTTCTAGTAAATATTGAAATAAATCATCTCGTGAACTTGAAGCAAATCCAATTCCAAACTTTTTTTATTTCCTCCAGCGAAAAAAATCCCTCTCCTTCATATATTCCAATGCTTCATCATACTTCTCAATATTTTTCCCTAAAAAAATATCTGAGCTTCCTTCATTATTTCAAAATATTCCCTATTTACAGCCTTTTTTTCTTCTCAGTTTCCCGATTAACTGCCTCATATCCCCTATTTTTCTTAAGCGGAATATTATACTTTTGTGACAATTCCTCCACTGCTTGAACAAATCCAATGTCATTAATTTTCATATAAAATGAAATTACATTTCCGCCAATTTGAGTACTAAAATCTTTAAAAATATTTTTTACTGGACTGACTGTGAAGGAAGGAGTCTTTTTCCTCCTTAAACGGAGATAACCCTTTATAATCTGAACCTGCCTTTTTCAAATTAACATATTCACCAATCACTTGAACGATGTCCAGATTGTCAATTAACTTTTGTATTTCTTTTTTACTGTAAAACATTATATTCTATTCCTCCGCAAAACAGTCACTAAAAAATACCTACACTATTAGTATAGTGTATTTTTTTAAATAGTCAATACTTTCCAAATAAATTTTTTTAATTTTTCTTCGTTTTTCTTCATCCTTTTTCTCTAATAACTACTACTTCATCTTCCATAATGTCCTTAAAAAAACTTCATCCATTATTTCTGATTTTTGGTTTTCCTTTAGCAAATTCTTTTTTTGCAATTTTTTTCCTGAAATAATTGCAAGTTCGTATTTATTAGGTACTTTAGTCAATAATTCATCTATTGTTATTTTTTTCCTTTTTCATAATTTCTCCTATTATTTTTAGAATTTATATTAACTTTACAAATTAATAATATTTATTAATTCCCTGCAAGATTCTTCAATATCATTATTTATTATTGTATAATCGTATTTTTTTCATACTCCAGCTCTTTTAATGCATTTTTTTCAAACGTGTCTGAATAACTTCCTCTGTGTCAGTATTTCTATTGCGAAGCCTTTTTTTCAAGTGTTTCCATATCCTTTGTACGAAAAAAACACCAAAACAGCATCTTTTTTCTTTTCCTTCGCAATTAATGCACCTTGAACATCAATTTCCAAAATTACATTTAATCCTTTATTCAAGTTGCTTTCCACAACTTCCTTTAATGTTCCATAATAATTGCCGTGAACATTTGCATATTCATAAAATTCATCATTTTTTTATTTTTTTGTTCAAAAGTTTCCTTAGTTAAGAAGAAGTAATCTTTTCCGTCGATTTCTCCATTTCTTGGCTTGCGAGTTGTAGCTGATATTGATAATGGGATATTTAATCTATCTTTTACTAATTTTTGTGACTGTTGATTTTCCTGAGCCTGAAGGCCCTGAAACGATAAATAGTTTTCCTTTCATTAAGAAACCACCTTTATTTTTTTTAAGTGAATAAGGGAAATTCATATTTATAAATTCCCTATTCATCCAATTTATTTTTCCTATTTTTCTAAATCTGAAACTATTTTTCCATTTAACTAGCAGATTTCTCTCTACTTTTATAATGGAATTTAGTTTAGCATTTTCATTTTTCAAATAAGCAACTGACAAATTATTTTTAATTTACAAAAGATTTTTGCCAGTCACCTAATTTAATTCTTATTAAACTTCTGTTTCTTCTGAATTTTCCACAGTTTCTACTGATTCATCCGCTAAATCTGAAACTGTTTCAATTTCTTCATTTATTCCATCCGCATCAGTTTCTGCCTCTGTTTCAATTTCTTCGGCAATGTCACTTTTTCAAAGTTGCATCCAGATATTTGTAATCTTTGAAACCAGTACCTCCTGGTATTTTTCTTACCAATAATTACATTTTTCCTTAAGCCCTTCAAGTCTGTCTGTTTTTTTCCTTCAACTGCAGCATTTGCAAGAACTTTTTGTTGTTTCTTGGAATGATGACGCAGAAATGAAACTTTCTGTGTTTACTGCCGCTTTTGTAATACCTTGTATTACAGGTTCGTAAGTTGCAGGACGTTTTTCCATTTGCAATAAGTTTTTTTCATTTTCACGTTCCACAATTTTTCTTATCAATTAATTCATCTTCAAGGAATAGTGAATCTCCAGCTTCCTTAATCTTAATTTTTTTGGAACATTTGTTTTTACGATTATTTCAATATGCTTGTCATTAACCGCAACTCCTTGTTCACGATAAACTTGCTGTACTGATTCCAAGATAAATTGCTGTGCTTCCACAAGCCCTTTAATTTTTCAAAAATATCGTGAGGCGAAACTGGTCCATCTGTAATTTTAGCACCTTTTTTTCAATCAGCATTTCATTAGTTACAACCAGATGTTCCCCACAGGAACTGTATATTCTTGAATTAATTCCCCAGTTTCAGGATCTTCAATCAATATTAATCTCATACCCTTTTTTTCTTCTTATCCGAGAATACAACACGCCCTGCAAATTCTGACAAGATAGCTTTTTCCTTTAGGATTTCTTGCTTCAAACAATTCTTGCACGAGGAAGACCTCCAGTGATATCTTTATTTCCTTCTCCTGTTTTCAAGATTTTTTTGTAATAGTTTGACCTTTTTTTAACATGATCTCCTTCATTTACCATTAAATATGCTCCATAAGGAACTGCATATTCCACTCTTCTGTCATCTTTTGTGTAAATTATGATTCTAGGGTTTACATCGCTGCTTTCCACAGGTTTTTATAGCTACTTTTTCAGTAACTCCATATTTTTACGTCAATGTTCTCTCTTACATAAATATCTCTAAATTCTACTTTACCTTCTTCAGATGTAATAATTGGCGTTTGATAAGGATCAAATTCAACTAGGATTTGTCCTTTTTTTAACTTCATCTCCATCTTTTACATGTAAAAATTGAACCAGATTGAATTTCATATCTATGTTTTTCCTATTATTAAACGTCCATTTTTGAGAAACAACGATTTCTTTTTCCTTCTTTATCTAAAAAGTGTAGAAATACCTCTAAACTTAACTTTTTCCAGCAATATCCGACTTATAATCAGATTGAACTGAAGCTGCTGTGGCAACTCCTCCAGTATGGAAAGTACGCATTGTAAGCTGTGTACCAGGTTCTCCAATTGATTGAGCCGCAATAACTCCAACTGCTTCCCCTTTCAAGATTTCCTTATGGTTAGAAAGATCCAATCCATAACATTTCTTACAAACTCCCTTTTCCAATTTACAAGTCAAAGGCGTTCTAATTTCCACTTCACGAATATCTAATTCTTCAATCTTTTTTTAATCAATTCATCATCAATCAAAGTATTTCTAGTCGCAATAACTTCTCCATTATGAACTAAATCTGTCGCCAAATTTCTTCCATAAATTCTTTCACTTAATTTTTCGATAACTTCCCCAGCATCCATCAAGTCCGTTACGACAATTCCATGTTCACATCCGCAGTCATCATGATTTACAATAACTTCGTGCGAAATATCAACAAGCCTTCTTGTCAAATATCCTGAATCCGCCGTTCTTAGTGCTGTATCGGCAAGCCCTTTTCTCGCTCCATGTGATGACATAAAGAATTCCAAGATGTTAAGACCTTCCCTAAAGTTGGCTTTAATCGGCATTTCAATGATTCTACCTTGCGTATCCGCCATAAGTCCACGCATTCCACCAAGCTGACGCATTTGCGCAATTGACCCTCTGGCTCCTGAATTTGCCATCATGTAAACTGGATTAAATTCATCAAGGTTATCCATCATATCTTTTGTTACTTTTTCAGTAGCTTCTGACCAAATACCCACTGTTTTTCTGTATCTTTCTTCATTGATAATTTCTCCAGCTTTATATTGCTTCTCAACTTCTGCCACACTTTTTTCAGCATTTTCAAGTATTTCCTTCTTAGTTTCAGGAATCTTCAAATCTTCAATTCCAACTGTAATTCCAGCAAGTGTACCGTAATGGTATCCAAACTCTTTAATATCATCCAGTAATTTTGAAGTTTTTTCAAATCCATATCTCTTATAAAGTTCAGCGATCAGATTTTTCAATTCTTTTTTACCAAACGTAATTCCATAATTTCTAACTTCTTTTGGCAAGATCAAGTTAAACATCAATCTTCCTGGCGTTGTTTCAATCAAATTACCATCTACTCTAACTTTCACTATAGCATGAACAGACACTTTTCCATTTTGATAAGCAGTAATTAATTGATTTCTGCTAGAAAACAGTTTTCCTTCTCCCATTGAACCTTTTTTCTCTTTTGTCATATAATAGCATCCCATTACCATATCTTGTGACGGAACTGCTATTGGTCCACCATTTGATGTAGCTATAATGTTATTTGTTGCAAGCATAAGTAATTTTGCTTCCATCTGCGCTTCCTGTGACAATACCAGGTGAACCGCCATTTGGTCACCATCAAAATCCGCATTAAATGCAGAACATACAAGCGGATGCAGTCTAATAGCCTTTCCTTCTATCAAAATTGGCTCAAATGCTTGAATTGAAAGTCTATGTAATGTCGGAGCACGATTTAAAAGTACTGGGTGATTTTTAATAATTTCTTCAATCAATTCCCATACATTTTCATCTTCTTCTTCAACCATTTTCTTAGCAACTTTAATATTTGAAGCCAATTCCCTTTTTACAAGCTCTCTCATCAAAAATGGCTTATACAGTTCAAGCGCCATCTTTTTAGGCAATCCACACTGATTCATTTTCAAGCTTGGTCCAACGACAATAACTGATCTTCCTGAATAATCCACACGTTTTCCCAATAGATTTTGTCTAAAACGTCCTTGTTTCCCCTTTAACATATCAGAAAGTGATTTCAATTCCCTGTTGCTTTGATTAACAACTGGTTTTCCACGTCTACCATTATCAATTAACGCATCCACAGCTTCCTGCAACATTCTCTTTTCATTTTTTATTACAATTTCAGGAGCTTTAATTGACATCAATTTTTTAAGCCTGATATTTCTATTAATTACTCTTCTATACAAATCATTCAAGTCAGAAGTAGCAAATCTTCCACCATCTAACTGAACCATCGGTCTTAAATCAGCTGGAATAACTGGCAACACAGTTAAAATCATCCATTCAGGTCTATTTCCAGCTTCTATCAAATCTCTTACTACTTTTAATCTTTTTATAACTTTTCTTCTTTTTTTGTGTAGAATGTTTCCACATCCATCTCATTTTGAAGTTTACTTTTCCAATTCATGCAAATCAATTTCCTCAAGTAAGGTTAAAACTCCTTCAGCACCCATTTTTGCTGTAAACTCACCTTTAAATTGACTTTCATGCAATTTGTATTCTCTTTCTGTCAAAAATTTGACCTTTTTTTCAAGCCCAGTTTCTCCAGGATCAGTTACAATATATCTTGAAAAATATAAAACTGACTCCAATTCCTTCGTACTAATCCCCAACAAAAGACTCATTTTGTTAGGCGTACCTTTAGAATACCAGATATGTGCAATCGGTGTAGCAAGTTTAATATGTCCCATTCTTTCACGTCTAACCTTTTGAAGTTGTCACTTCAACACCACATTTTTCACACACCATGCCTTTATAACGCATTCTCTTATACTTCCCGCAGGCACACTCATAATCCTTAGATGGCCCAAATATTCTCTCACAGAATAATCCGTCCATTTCAGGCTTTAATGTTCTATAATTTATTGTTTCGGCTTTTGTAATTTCACCATAAGACCATTCCAAAATCTTTTTCTGGCGATGCCAATTTTATTTGAATACTGTCAAAAATCTCTTATACTCATTTAATAAGACTCCTCAATTCTTTATTCCACTTTTTTTGAAAAGTAAAGTGGGAAAACTTTTTCTATATTTGTTTTTTTAAACTAAAATTTATATGCAAAATTTCAGTTCCCAAAAATATTTTTCACTAAGCATCTACATTTTTATCTAATTCAATTTGTTCCCCATCTTTATCATAAAGAGCTACATCTAGCCCAAGTGACTGGAATTCTTTAATTAATACTCTAAATGATTCTGGAGCATCTGCTTCTGGCATTTCTTGTCCTTTTACGATGGCTTCATAAGTTTTTGTTCTTCCACTGATGTCATCTGATTTAACTGTAAGCATTTCTTGTAAAATATTTGATGCACCGTAGGCTTCCAATGCCCAGACTTCCATTTCTCCAAGTCTTTGTCCACCAAATTGGGCTTTTCCTCCAAGTGGCTGCTGAGTAACAAGTGAATATGGTCCGATTGCTCTGGCGTGCATTTTGTCTTCTACCAAGTGGTGAAGTTTTAGCATATACATACGTCCAACTGTTACTGGGTTGTCAAATGGCTGTCCAGTTCTTCCGTCTATTAGTTTTACTTTACCAGTTCTGCTGTATCCAGCTTCTTCCAAGTAATTTTTTACATCGTCTTCACTTGCACCATCAAATACTGGCGTTGCGATATATTTATCAATATCTCCAATTGCAAGTCCCAAGTGAACTTCCAGTACCTGTCCAATATTCATACGAGATGGCACTCCAAGTGGGTTAAGACAGACATCAATTGGTGTACCATCTTCCAAATGCGGCATATCTTCAATTGGCAGTACTCTTGAGATTACCCCTTTGTTTCCATGACGTCCAGACATTTTATCCCCAACCATTATTTTTCTTTTTTCAGCAATGTAAATTCTAATTAATTTATTTACTCCAGCCTTCAAGTCATCTCCAGTTTTCTTTAGACAGCTCAAGTACATCTACAACAGTACCTTTTTACTCCATGTGGAAGTCTAAGTGATGTATCTCTTACATCTTTTGCCTTTTTCTCCCAAAGATTGCACGTAATAACTTTTTCTTCTGCTGGCGGTTCAGTTTCTCCTTTTGGAGTTACTTTTCCAACTAAAATATCATCAGGTGTTACGTGAGCTCCGATTCTTATAATTCCATTTTCATCAAGGTTTCTCAAGGCTTCTTCAGAAACATTAGGAATTTCCCTTGTAATTTCCTCATCACCCTAATTTTTGTAGTTCTCGCTTCAATGTCAAATTCTTCAATATGAATTGAAGTAAATACATCATCTTTTCTAAGTCTTTCTGAAATAAAGGATTCCATCTTCAAAATTATATCCTTCCCAAGGCATAAATGCTAGCAGGATATTTTTTTACCTAATGCTAAATCCCCGCCTGCAGTAGATGGTCCATCTGCAATAATATCTCCCTTTTGAACTTTATCTCCCAAATCAATAATCGGTTTTTGATGTAAACACATTGACTGGTTAGATTTTTCAAAGTTTAGTAATCTATGAGAATATTCTTTTCCATCTTCATCAGTTACAACAATCTTTCTTGCATCTACAAAAGTTACAGTTCCAGCTGCCTTTGAAGTAATAACTGCCCCTGAATCCACAGCAACTTTTCTTTCAAGTCCAGTTCCAACATAAGGTGCTTCTGTTTTTAATAAAGGTACTGCTTGACGTTGCATATTTGATCCCATTAACGCACGATTGGCATCATCGTGTTCCAAAAATGGTATTAATCCCGCTGAAACAGACACTAATTGTTTTGGCGACACATCTAGAATATCAACTTTTGACTTGTCAATATGCACAATTTCATCCCCATAACGGCAAACAACTTCATCAGTCAAGAAATTTCCATCCTTGTCAATTGGCGTATCTGCTTGAGCGATAAATAATCCTTCTTCTTCATCAGCTGCTAAATATCTAATATCATTAAAATCGGCTTTTTCCATCGTTTATTTTTTTACAAACGGAGTTTCAATAAATCCATATTTATTAACTTTTTCCATAAGTTGAAAGTGAAGCGATAAGTCCGATATTCGGTCCTTCTGGAGTTTCTATTGGACAGATTCTTCCATAATGCGAATTATGAACGTCCCGAACTTCAAATCCCGCTCTATCTCTCGAAAGTCCTCCAGGTCCTAACGCTGAAATTCTTCTCTTATGAGTCAATTCAGATAACGGATTTGACTGATCCATAAATTGTGACAATTGTCCACTTCCAAAAAAACTCAAGAATTAGTGCATTTTAGAGGTTTTGTATTTAACAAACTTTGTGGAGTCAATGTTGTAATATCTTGAATTGTCATTTTTTTCTCTGACCATTTTTAGACATTTTCAGCATTCCACCTTTTTATTTGAATAGAAAGCAATTCTCCAACGCCTCTTACACGTCTATTTGACAAATTATCAATGTCATCTGTAAATCCTTCTCCGCTTACAAGATTTTTTTCACATATTCAATAGTTTGCAAAACATCTTCCTTTGTCAATACAATTACATCTGCTGGAACATCTAGTTTTTAATCTTTTTATTAACTTTATATCTTCCAACATCTGCCAAATCATATCTTTGTGGATTAAAGAACATCTGCTTAACAAGCGATCTGGCACTGTCAACAGTTACTAAATCCCCTGGACGTAATTTTCTAAACACTTCGATAACCGCTTCATCACTATTTTTAGTGCTATCATGTACCAAAGCATTTGCAATTATTCTATCTTCAGGTTTTACTTCCCAAATACTTAATTTTTCTACCTTTGCATCTATTATTTTTTGAATAACAGGTATGTCGATGATTTCTTCGGCTTCAGCGACAAATTCCCCAGTTTCTTCATCCAAAATATCTTCTCTTACAAAAGCTTCCCTCCAGTTTTTGAACGTAAAACTTCTTCAAGTTCAGTATCTTTATATTTTTGAATAAAGTTCTGATAATTCCACTTCCTTTAGCTCAAAAAAATTATTCATAATTTCTTCGTTAGTATGGAAAAAAAATCAACTGCTTTAAGGAAAACAGGCAATAAAACTTTCTTTCTTCTATCAATTTTTTTACATTTTAAAAATATCATTCTTGTCAGTTTCAAATTCAAGCCATGTTCCTTTATAAGGGATAATTTTTCCCAATAAACACATCTTTTTCCTGTTTGAATATTCAATTCCTTGTTAAAAGTGATCCCTGGTGATCTGTGTAATTGGGAAATAACAACTCTTTCTGCACCATTTACGATAAACGTTGCTTTATCAGTCATAAGCGGTATATCTCCAAAATGAACTAATGTTTCCTGAATTTCTCCTGTTCTCTTGTTAGTTAATTTCAATCTAACTTTTTAATTGACCAGAATACGTTTTTACCTCTTTTTTACATTCCAATTCATCATTTAAAGGCTCATCATTATCATGAATTTCATACCATAAGTATTCTAATTTCAATAACCCATTGCTGGATTCAATTGGAAAAAAATTTCATTAAAGATCGCTTCAAAAACCTTTATTTTTCTCTTTTGAGGTGGCACTTTAGTCTGCAAAAAAATCTTCATAAGAATTTAACTGAAATTCTAAAAAAAGTGCGGCATTTCCCCTCTATCTACTATTTTTTTCCGAAACTATATCTTTCAATAAGTTTGTTCATTTAAAAAAATTCCTCCCTAATAAAGAACACATTCTTCATCAATTCAAATCAAAAATTAAACTTTTATAAACTTCTAAATTTAAACCTCATCTAAAAATGTTCTCATAATTTCGATTTGTTATTTTTATATCACGTGAGTTGTTCCCATAAAAATGGCAACCTTCTGAAACTGCAAAAATTCTGCATTCCAAATAAATCTAATACAATATAACTTTTTTTACCTATAAAATTACATCAATTATATTATAAAAAAACTAAAAAAATAGACTAAAAAAATACTTCTGTTTTAAACATTTGAACCTCTATATTTAGTCTTAAAGTTATTATACCAAAACTACTTTTTCCAATTTAACTATTTAAAAAAATAATCAAATTTACCTAAAAAAACAATCTATTTTTTTCAATGTCCATATTCTTTTACAAGCAGCTTTGCCATATTACATATATGAATTTGTTTTGACCTATTTTTATCTCTAAAAATTAATACAAAAAAGAATAAATTGTCTATTCAACCTTAAAGTTTTATAGTGGAAAAAGACACTCTCTGTAATGTCTAAGAGTGTCTTAACTATTAATTTGATTTTGACTATTTAACTTCTACAGTTGCTCCTGCAGCTTCTAATTTACCTTTAATTTCTTCAGCTTCTTCTTTAGAAACTCCTTCTTTAACTGCTTTTTCCGCCAGCTTCAACTAATTCTTTAGCTTCTTTAAGTCCTAATCCAGTAATTCCTCTTACTTCTTTAATTACTGCTAATTTAGCTCCTCCTGCAGATACTAATACTACATCAAATTCAGTTTTTTCTTCAGCTGCTGCTCCTGCTGCTGCTCCTCCTGCAACTGCTACTGGTTGAGCTGATACTCCAAATGTTTCTTCAATAGCTTCAACTACTTCTTTTAATTCTAATACAGACATAGCTTTTTAAATCTTCTATAAATTGTTCTTTATTAAATGCCATTATTTTTATTTCCTCCTAATTTTTCTTCTTAATTTGTTTATTTTTTTATTATTTTTAGTTTATTAATATTTTCATTCAATTATTCAGCTGCTGCTCCAGTTTCCTTTTGTTCTGCAACATTTGTCAATGCCACAGCCAACATTCTAACTGGCGACAACAATCCGTAAGCAATTTGACCAAGTAATTCATCTCTAGATGGTAATTTAGCCAATGCTTCAACAGTAGATACTTCAACTCTTCCAGTTTCTAGTAATCCACCTTTAATTGTTAATTTATCTTTTAATTTTTTTCCAAAATCAAAAAAACTAATTTAGATGGTGCAACTCCATCTTCATATCCTACTGCGAATGATGTAGTTCCTTCCAATAAATCATCAACATCTGTGTCAAATCCCTGCTTCTTTCAATGCTATTTTTAAATAATCTGTTTTTTTAGCAACAAAATATTCTACTCCTGCTTCTCTAGCATTTTTTTACGAAGTTCAGTATCTTCATTAACACTAATCCCTTTATAATCAACAAATACTACCGCTTTAGCATCTTTTTAATTTTTTTCAACTAGACTTTTTTTACAACTTCTAATTTTTTTCTTGTGCTGGCAATTCATTTCACCTCCTTATAATAAAAAAACCTCTGAAACAAAAACAATAAGCCCAGAGGTATCATATTATAAAAAAATATCTATTATTTAATTTTTAATATCTATTTGTAATAATATTTACCTCGGTAGGGTTTAAAGAATCAAAATTCTACCTACTGTCTTTTGGTTATATTTACTTTTGTATGATTTATATGATTATAAACCAATATATATTATTATACAATAACTTTTACAAAAATTGCAAGTATATTTTAAAAAAATTTATTATTAATTTTTTTATATTTTTTTAAATTACCGAACAGAAAAAAATCCATCCGGTAATTTATATATTATATAAGATTATTTACTATTTAGCAACAAATGCTCCAGCCAATAATGGATCAACTTTAATTCCAGGTCCCATAGTTAATGAGATTGCAACTGTTCTTAAATATTGTCCTTTTTGAAGTAGCTGGTTTTAATTTGATAATTTGATCTAATGCTACTTTGAAGTTTTTCTACGATAGCTTCCTTTGTAAAATCAACTTTACCGATTGGTAAGTGAATTGATCCTAATTTATCAACTTTAAATGCAACTTTTCCTTTTTTTAAATTCTTGAACTGTTTGTTCAATATTTGTTGTAACTGTTCCTGATTTAGGGTTAGGCATAAGTCCTTTAGTTCCTAAGATTCTTCCTAATCTTCCTAATTTAGGCATCATGTCAGGTGTAGCAATTACTAAGTCAAAAATCAAGCCATCCACCTTGGATTTTGTTAATATATTCATCATCTCCAGCAAAATCTGCTCCTGCTGCCAATGCCTTATCAATATTTTTCTCCACTTGTGATAGCCAAGATTCTTACTGTCTTACCTGTTCCGTTTGGTAATGAAACTGTACCTCTTACTTGCTGATCAGCGTGTCTTGGATCTACTCCCAATCTAATTGCTAATTCTACTGTTTCCACAAATTTTTGCACTTTTTAGTTTCAAAAAAACTAAATCCAATGCTTCTTCTGGTGTGTAAACTTTCATTTTATCTACTTTTTTTGAGAAATGTTATCGTATCTTTTTCCTCTTTTTGCCATTTATTATTTCCTCCTCTGTGGTCATTGGTTTTTATAACCTTCCACTTGTTCTAATAATCGTTTAATTCTTTATTTCTTATCTCTATTTTTAATATTAATTATTCAGAAATTTTTAATTCCCATACTTCTTGCAGTTCCTGCAATAATGTTCATAGCCGCTTCAACACTTCCAGCATTTAAATCTGGCATTTTAGTTTCTGCAATTTCTTGTAATTGAGCTTTAGTTATAGTTCCAGCAACTTCTTTTAATGAATTTCCAGCACCTTTTTTTAACTTTAGCCGCTTTTTTTCAATAAGTCTGATGCAGGCGGTGTTTTTTTAATACAAATGTAAAACTTCTATCTGCATATACAGTAATTTCTACTGGAATTACAAATCCCATTTTATCTTGTGTTTGAGCGTTGAATGATTTACAGAATTCTGCAATATTTACCCCGTGTTGTCCTAATGCAGGCCCCTACTGGTGGTGCAGGATTTGCTTTCCCCGCTTCTAATTGTAATTTAATCTTTCCGATTACTTCTTTAGCCATTTTTTTCCTCCTCTGTGGTAATTGAATTTTTTTAAAATCTCCCACTTTTTTTCTTTCAAATTAAAAATTTCGCTAATTGTTATTCTTTAATAATACTTCTCTTTAAAAATAATATTTTTTTCTGTTTTTTTAAATTTTAATAATCTATTTTTTTCTATTTCAGTATGCTCTACTTCCACAGGAGTCAAACGCCCCCAGCACTTCAAGCATTACTTTTTATTTTTACCATGTTCATGGTCAATTTCTGAAATTTCTCCTGTTGTCCATCAAATGAACCACCTTTAACAGTAACAACTTCACCAACTTTAAAATTAATATCAAGTCTTGGAGCTTTTTTTCCTCCCCGTCAATATCAATTCCAATTTTTAGAAAGTAAATCTGTGGCTTCTTCATCAGACAACGGTATTGGATCACTTCCAACTCCGACAAATCCAGTAACTCCATTAGTATTTCTTATTACATACCAGGCATCACTGTCAACACGATATCCCAGTCCTAATTCATTTTCTTCCCTAACAGAAAGCATTTCTATCATTACGTAGCTTGGAAAAAGTTTTCTTGGAACTTTTTACCATTTTTTTCCACGTTTTTTTCCTCCAGCACCTCTTCTTCAGGCACTAAAATTCTAAAAACCCTATCTGTCAAGTCAAGCGACTCTATTCTTTTTTCCAAGTCAGCAGCCACTTTTTTTTCGTAACCAGAATAAGTGTGAATTATATACCATTTTTTTTCGTATGCAACTTCATCTTCAACTTTTTCATTTGCTTCAGTCACTTTACGCGCCTCCTAAAAATATTTCTTAGAATATCACTTATTTTTTTGCCAGCACAAAATTAAACGCTGTATCAAAAAGAAGTGTATATATAGCTATAAAAGCTGTCATCAAGATCACGATTACAGTAACGTGATAAATTTCAATTTTATCCGGCCAATATATTTTTTTATATTCTTCACGTAAATTCCCAATAGCATCCTTTTAAATTAAATTTGCTCATAATTATCTCCTAGAATCATCCAAGAATTTTTAAAAAAACTAAATTCTCCTGCTTTAATAAAGAAATTTAACCTAAAAAAATAAATAGTCCTTAAAACCATATACAACTAAGTTTCTTTATTAAAAAAAATTCTCATAAAATAAAATGGCAGGCCAGGCAGGAATCGAACCCGCAACTTTCGGTTTTGGAGACCGACGCTCTACCAATTGAACTACTGACCTATCTATTTTTATGAGATTATTTAACTTCTCTGTAAAGAGAATGTCTTTTAAGCACTGGATTGTATTTTTCTCATTTCTAATCTTTCAGGATGAGTTTTTTTGTTTTTTTAGTTGTAACATAATGTCTCAACTTAGTTTCAGTGCACTCTAAAATAACTTGTACTCTCATTGTTTCTATCCTCCCAATAAAATATTGGTATTACCAGAATAAACTAGCTTATTTATAATACCATACTCTATAGTTTTTGTCAACACCATTTTTCTTTTGTTTTTTTAAATTTTTTTCCATTTTTGTAAATCTGCTAAACAACTGTGTAATTTCAAAGTGAAATTAATGTTTTAAAAAAATAACTCCAGCACCTTTAAAATACAAAAATGTAATTCCACTGGCAATAACTGGTCCAGCTGCAATTCCCTTTAAAAAAATACAACTCCCATTATTGTCCCAATTACAAGGGCAACTGTAATTTCAGGCTGCCCTGAAAGAAGTCCGACTCCTTTGGAAGAAAGGATTGAAACTGTAATTCCGCTTATAATTGCAACCCATCCAACTGGGGATTTAAAGGCGGAAAGCAGATGGGAAAAAGCCAATTTCTCCAGTTGCAATAGGGATTAAAATTGCAATTGTAATTATTAGCACTCCCCAGTTTATCCCTTCCTTTTCTAAATTGAGTCATTATTCCTTCAATATTGACTCCTTTTTACTTTTAAAAATATTCAGTAATATTAAACAGACATTTCAGAATCAGCACAAAAAAATTGTCGCAAAAAAACAATAGATTTATTATTAGTTATCGCTCCTACCAGTAAAATAATTCCTAAAAAAAATAAAACTTTCCAAAATTTCTCTCCTTTAAAATTCATATTCTCCATTCCAAGTAATAAATAATTTCACAAGTTCTTCTGCAACTTTTTTTATTTCTTTTTTTCAATATCTTCAAAAGTCCAGTCATTTTTTTATCATCTGGAATTAACTCCCTAACATATTTAATTTTAGATTTTTTTATAGCTTGTCTTTTTCTTTTTCAAAAAGTTTTTCTGTAGCTTTAATTGTCAATCTTCTTTCAAAAGGAATTTTATTTCCTATATAATTTATATGCGTTTTAACTTCTTTATTCTCCACGCTTTCTGTAAACCGGTCACTCCATTTTTGCGGTAATATATACTCAACTTCCCATTTTTCAGGCAACAGTTCATCTTGATTATTATAGACAACCATTTTTTTAAAATCATACGCACAAGATTTTTTTATTAGGGCGTTTTAACTCTTTCCTGCAATATCGTAATCGGAATATTTTTTTAAACGCGACTTTTGGAGAAATATTATCAATTATATCGACATTTAATTTGAGAATATCCGCTTTTACTGCTGAAACACTTGGTGTTACAAGATAATTGGCAGTCAATTCTAAAAACAGCTTTCTTAAAAATTTTAAAAAATATACTTCAAAATTTTCCTTCTCACCGTGTGACAAATAATACACAACTACTGGATATTTCCAAGATTCATTTGGATATGCCGACAAAGTATCCAAGATTTTTAATAATATTTACATTTTTCAGTCCAAGGCTTGTCGTCAATAGATTCATGCCTGTTCATTACAACCCATAAATCCAGAATTTGATCCAGATGTTTTAGTAAATTTGACTTATACAGCCTTGTAAATCCATTTTTAGAATAAAAACGTCTAAGTCCAAGCGTAGTTGTCGCAATATCCTTTTCCAATGCCCTCAAATAGAACATATAGTAATAGAACAGCTGTTTTACATTTTCTCTGGCATAAGTTGCCCGTTCACTCAGGTTTTTTTCCATTGCTTAATGAACATTTTTCTTATATTCTTTTTTTATTCTGTTATACATTTTTGCCTTAAATATATCCGCTTCAGACAAAGGCAGACCCCTGTCATTCAAAGTAGAGAACACGCTTAGGGCATCATCCTGAGAATCTGTTTTTATTGGAAAAACTACTACTTTATTTAAAGTGTAATAAATAAATTCCAGCATTAGAGTCGGACTTAATTCACTAAGTTTGTCAAATAGTCTCTGGAATAAAATATAATTTTTTAGAATAGTTGTCTTTTTCTCTTATGATCGGCAATTCCTGTTTCTAAAATATCCTGTAAAATTTTATTACCCTTCATTATCTATAACTCTTGATGTAATCAGCACACTTTTTATAATCAACTTCTCCAGTCA